>Ga0316208_1000832_pt1 | contig 33312 bp, 32 predicted proteins | sample 3monopyrite_MG_FD_204944 | JGI IMG/M metagenome (GOLD analysis project Ga0316208, IMG submission 204944) | Microbial mat bacterial communities from mineral coupon in-situ incubated in ocean water Damariscotta River, Maine, United States -... | ecosystem: Environmental > Aquatic > Marine >...
TAATCTTTTTATTTTCATATTTTCCTTGCTCAAAGTATTTATCAGTCATGTTTTGTAAAAAACCTTCAGCTGAAGCTATAGAGATTGTAAGGAAAAGTATGACTAAATAGTTCATTTAAGCTCGTAATCTTTTTTCTGTTAACTCTTCATAGGCTCTGTTTATCATTTTACTTAGTTCTTCACTATTTTTTTTAACTCTATTACTTGCATAATTTAATTTATCTGGGTGATGTATTTTTAGTTTTCTATTTCTTGCTTGTTTAATATCACTCATTTTAGCCTCTTCAGGAATATCCAAAATAGCGTACGGACAGCATACCTTTAACTGTTCAAGGGTTCTTTTTCTTTCATAAGAATTACGTCTACTGCTTTTTTGACTACCATCTTTAAAAACTGCTTTCAAGAGAGTGAAACAACACATATGCTACCTTTTATGCTTTTAAGTGCCCAAAAACTTTTGCGCTAGAAGTATGATAGTCTTATGAATTTTAATTTATTATTAAAGAAAGTTTTCTCTAAGCTTAGAGACTATTTTTTTTAATTTATCACTTTTTATGAGTAGAAGTGTAACACCTAATTAATATATTTTATATAAGTTTGAGTAATCTAAAAACTCATAATAACATATAATAACTTATGCAATTTGTTTGTTTATATCTTGCTCAAATATATCAATTAAATCATTAACTTCTTGTGTGTTACCATAATTAAAAATATGAGTTAAAGCATTTAGCGTCATATCTTCATATTTGTCACTATAGTTACCATCTACTTCAATCTTCCCAGATGGATGCATTTTGATTGTTTTATACTCTAAGTTAGTACTCTCTTTATTATCGGACTTGAAAAATTTTTTATATCTTTTTATAATCTGTAGAGCTTTTTCTTTATTATTTAAGCCACCTTTTAAGATAATTGGAATTGTATTCATATAACATCTAATTCCAAGGCGATTAAAAAATGAGAATAGTGCCATTTGACCATGCGATCCAAGAGGTTTATGTTCATTATTAAATTCTAATACAGTTTGCTCATTAGAACTGTTTTGAAGATGTGGATAGTTTTTCATACGATTTGTAGGACGAAAAACAAACGAAGATATCTGTTTAGAATGTAAAAAGGATATTATATCCATACGCACTGACATAATCTGTCTAAGAGTAGCTTTTTGCATAATTTTTTCTTCTTATGAAATTTTTAATGTGAACTTGTTAAAGATTAGCAAAATTTATTCCATAATATCATTTTTTTTGAAAAAAGTATAATTTTTTTATATAATATGTACTCTTAACCTTTTTTTGATTGTAATATTATATATATTTTTCTATTTAATGATATTAAAAATAAAAACAATAAAATTGATTTTACAATGTCCCTAAAATATAAGATAATCTCTATATTGAAAGATTCTACAGAAGTGCAAAATATGAATGTTTACTACGATAGTTTATAAATTAATGATGAAAGTTACTCAAAAAATGCGGTAGCAGTAATAAGGCTACAAGATTAATGGTGAATTATGATTTTGATAAAGTTGTCTTGACTTTTTGTGGTAGTATAACTATAGTTTTGCAAGAAGTCTATTAAATAAAAAGGATAATCTTGAGTAGTTTTAAAAACGTAGAAGTAACAAAAGGGGCGAACATCTATTTTGATGGAAAAGTGGTAAGTTATAGTGTTGGTTTTGATGATGGTAGTGTTAAAACTTTAGGTGTTATGCAGATTGGTGAGTATGAATTTAGTACAGCTGATGCTGAAATTATGGATATTTTAAATGGTGAGTTAGATGTAACATTACCAGATGCGACTGAATCAATTGTAATTAAAGGTGGTGAGAGTTTTGAAGTGCCAGCTAACTCAAAATTTAGAGTAAATGTTAAAGCTATAGCTGATTATTGTTGTACTTATATTAAATAATTGACAATTTTAGGAATAGATCCAGCACCATCTAAAAAGAGCATTGTTTTTAATGGTGAGTGTTTTAAATCTTTTAGTGTTAAAGATTTAAAAGAGTATTTAGATAGTGTTGATGAGAATGTTTTTATCGCTTGGGACGCCCCTCTTAGTGGTGCAGATGAGAGTTTTAGTATCCGTAAAATCGAGAGTTTTTTTTATCTTCGTAGTAAAACAGCAAAACATTTGGAGATTCCAAAAGGTATCTCGACACTTGGATTTTCTACTTGTCCTCACTGGACAATCTCACAATATATTTTCGCTTATCCTGTAATGAATTATGATTATGTTTGTAACTTAGAGTGGAAACTTATAATGAGTGAAAATGAGATTAACTTTAATGGTGCTAAACAACTAACAGAAATTCATCCCGCACTTAGTTTATGGATTCTACTAAAGAATGAGATAAATGATGAACTTTTTCTTAACTCATGGCAATATAAAGGCAGAGATGAAAACTTAGATGCAATCACAAAAAGACGTCAAATTATAGTTGATAAATTAGTTGAATTAAATTTTACAAAAAGTATAATTTTGGTCACTACTTTTTTAAAAGATAAAATGAAACATTCAGATGATTATCTTGATGCGTTTGTTTGCTGGCTACTTGCAAAAAAGCTTTTAGATGGAAGTTTTGAAGTTAAGATATATGGAGATGAGCTAAGAGGCTCTTTTCTTTTACCGTATGATAAAGAAATTTATAATTATTGGGAATCACAATGAGCAAAGCAAAAATTATATTTTTTAGTGGCGCAGGCATTAGTGCTGAATCTGGAATTAGTACATTCAGAGAAGCTGATGGTTTGTGGGAAAAACATAAAATTGAAGATGTATGTTCTGAGCAAACATGGCAAACAAATTTTGAATTAGTGCATAAGTTTTACAACCAAAGACGTGTTCAACTTGGCACAGTAAAGCCAAATGAAGCGCATAAAATGGTCTCTCGTGTACAGGAAAAATATCCTAGTGATACTATAATCATTACTCAAAATGTAGACAATCTTTTTGAGAGAGCTGGTTGCAGTGATGTACTACATGTTCATGGTGAACTTACAAAGATGGATTGTAAATCATGTGGCTATATTTGGGAGATTGGTTATAAGAAGTTTAAACCAAATGACGATGTCTGTCCTAAGTGTGCATCTAAGTTTGTAAAGCCTTACATCGTCTTTTTTGGTGGAGCTGCACCTAAATATGAAGATATGGCTTTGGCTTTTGATGATGCAGATAATGAAAATAGCATTATAGTTGTTATTGGAACTATGGGTAATGTTGTGGCAATTGAGAATATTTTACTCTATTCAGATGCTAAAAAAGTTTTAAATAATTTAGAGAGTTCAGCCTACATTCACGATGGAATGTTTAATGAGGTCTATTATGAAGAGGCTACGAAAGCCTCTTTAAAAATTGAGAAATATATAGAAGAGAATTTTAGTTAATCTATTTTTTATATGTAACTTTTATCTGAAAATCTACATCGCCTTTTTTACCCATTTGAATACTTATATCTTTGTCTGAGATTGCTTGTGCTATTGTTGTCATACCGATTCCATTAGCTTGTGAAGCATTAAATGTCATCTCTAGCTCATCAAATTTATCTTTTCCCTCAGATATTAGTTCAACAACTTGCTCAAAACTAATATCTTCTACTTTATTTAGCTCATTCTCATTTATTGCTTTATCTATAATACCAGTTTTCTCTCCAATTTTCTTTCCAGCAATATAAGTCATTCCTAGTGGAGTTAGCATAAATGCTTTTTTTGCAAACTCTAGTGTTTTATCTTTAAGGCTATCTTCTTCAACAATATTTCCCTCACTATCTTTAAATGCTACTTTACCAGTGTCAAATGCAAGGTTTGCGTTTGTTATTTCTATTTTTTTCTTCATGTTAATTTTCCTTTTTAATTTAGTTTTCTACGCCAGAACCAGTAACAATAGTACTAAGTAGATTAGCATCTATAATTTTTACACTCAATTCATCAAACAGTGAGCTGTGTGTACTACTTAATAATATACGCAGTCCAGTAATTGGTTTAAGCGATTGTGCTACGGTTTTTGGTCTTAATGAACTTATATTAGCTTTTAGTGTCGTATTGATATGTTTTTTTGCCCACCTTGCATATACACGCGCTGTAAAATCATATTGGACTTTATCGCACTCTCGCTCTTTTTCGCTTATATCAAGGCTTAAAGATGCCATATTTTTCATAAGCTCTTTATATCCTTTTTCATCTTTGGCTAAACGTTTCTTTATGAGTCTATGAACTAAGAGGTCACTATATCTTCTAATTGGTGAAGTAAAATGTGTATAAGTTTTAAATCCTAAGCCAAAATGCTCACTAGAATCAGCATAGTATCTAGCTTGCATCTGTGATTTAATTAATATTGCGTCAATCTGCTCTTTCATTAATGTTTGATTGGATACTTTTTGTATCTCTTTGAACATATTTCTTATATTATCTTGATGTTTAATAGGGATTCCAAGAGTTCCAAGCTGCTCATAAAGTCCTGATAGTTTCTGTAAAGATGGTTCATCATGGACTCTAAAAAGACCCTTACCTTTCATCATTATCGCAGCTTGAACATTACATAAAAGCATACACTCTTCAATTAATGCGTGTGAGGCAGTTGAGTACTCTAGTGTTGTGTATTCTAGTAGTAGATTTTCATCTAAATGTTGACGAGTCTCTGTTGTTTGAAAATCAAGACCCTCTTTTAGACGTTCGTTACGTATTTTTTTTGTTAAGTCGTATAGTTTAATAATGTATGAAAACTTTTTATCTATTGTTTTTGGATTTTCAAGATGATTATCAATCTCATCATATGTAAAACGGTTTGCACTCTTTATTTTTGCTTCATAAAATTTAGAACTTTTTACAGATGTACCATCCATTTTCATTTCACACACAAAAGCAAACCTCTCAACATGAGGTTGTAAGGAACATAACTCTTCACTAAGTTTATATGGCAACATTGGAACTGCTCTATGAGCAAAGTAGATACTAAAACCTCTTCTTTGTGCCTCAATGTCAAGAGGTGAATCCTCGGTAACAAATGCACTTACATCTGCTATTGCTACATATAGAGTTTTTGATGTTGTATCAAAATATATTGCATCATCATAATCTTTTGCGGTTGCTGGATCTATTGTAGAGAAGTTTAGTTCAGTTAAATCAACTCTATGAGGCTCATCTGGCATAGTAGTAGGTAGAGATGAGATAACCTTTTCATCGAATTCATCTGGTCTATTATGGCGTGCTAGTGAAATTACTTCATCAACTCTTGCATCACTCAAATGTCCAATAACATTTATAACTTCTGTAGCATCAAAATTCAGTTCTAAGATTGTTTCATCTTTGTATTTTGAACTATTAATATTGGTTGTAAGAGGTGCTGATGTTAAGATGTCAAGTAGTTGATTGTCTTTAACTAGTACTAAAATTTTACGAGATGCGCTTTGTACCACTAATGTAACTGCCCCACTTGCCGAAGCTCTTGGTGAGATTATACGTCTAACAATTACAAGATCACCATTTTTTGCATCTGCTAAATCATCTTTATCAATAAATAATTCATCTGTTTTTGAGTGTAGTGCGCGAATATATGCAGAACCTGATTGGCTAAATTCTAAGTAACCGACTATATATCTACTATTAAATATTAAAAGATTGTTCTCATTTTTTAAAATTTTTAAATCTTGAAGTTTTGAGATAAAAGTTTTTTCAGAAGCTTTTAAAGTAGCATTAGAGGCGATCCCAGCGTCAAGTAGACGCCAAAGGAGTTCAATCATTATTCTTCAGAAGGCGCTAGTGTGCTAAGTGCTGCTTCAAAAGATGGTTTGTCAAGTTCAAACTCATCAATCACAGCTAAAGCGGCTTCAGTTGATTCTGGTGTTATTTGAGCATTTAGATCTATTGCTAAACGAACAGCCTTAAGTGAAGCTGCAAGAGCTTTTGTATCATCAGGTGCTTTTGATGGATCGTCACTATTTTCTATTATTTTAATAAGCTCAGGTTCAAATTTCCAATGATCAAAAATAGTTGCTGATACTGTAGCTGTTTTTGTACCACAGTACTCCTCTTCTGCTTTATCAACTCCATCAGACTTTAGTTTTTCATTAAACTCTTTTGAACATTTTTCTTCTTCTACACATCTACTTATTAAAACTTTTCCAAGTTCTACTAAAAAAGCAGCGGGTGAGAGTGAATTTACTAGAGCTGGTTTAGTTTTTTTGTACCATGCGGATACTAAGGCATTTTGCATCTCTGAGAGTTGAGCAAAAATATCTGGTGTGATTCCATAAGGTGATAGGTTTAGAGTAAAGCTCTCTTTGACTATTGTAGCAAGTGCAAAACCTCTAACTGTACCCATTCCAAAAAGAGAGACTGCTTGACCAACATTGTTTATTTCACGACTAAAACCATAAAGAGGTGAGTTAGCAGCTTTTAGTAAACTAGCTGTAAGCATCGGGTCACGCTCTAAAATTTTTGTCATATCTCTAAAAGTACTCTCAGGGTTGTGATAAACAGATTCAATTTGCGCAATAGATTCAGGCAACGGCGGAAGTTGCTTGATTTGTCTTTTTAATATTTCTTTCATATAGAGCACGCCTTCAAACATCAATTGATGGTATTCTACTACATAAATTCTGTAATTCAAATAAGATAAATATATTTTTAGCTACAATTGCAAAAATTTTAGAGCACAAGGACGTTATCGTGGCATTAAACGTATATTATGACAAAGATTGTAACCAAGATATTATCAAAAGCAAAAAAGTTGCAATGATTGGTTTTGGTTCGCAAGGTCATGCTCACGCAGAAAATCTTCGTGATAGTGGTGTAGAAGTAGTTATTGGTCTTCGTAAAGGTGGAGGTAGTTGGAGCAAAGCTGAAGCTAAAAACTTCTCTGTAATGACAGTAGCAGAAGCTACAGCAACTGCTGATGTTGTTATGATTTTACTTCCAGATGAAAATCAAGCAGAAATTTATGAAAATGAAATTGCACCTAACTTAAAAAGTGGTGCGACTATTGCTTTTGGTCATGGTTTTAATATTCATTATGGACGTATTAAACCAGCAGCTGACATAAATGTAACAATGATTGCTCCAAAAGCACCAGGGCATACTGTACGTTCTGAGTTTGTTCGTGGTGGTGGTATTCCTGATTTAATTGCAGTTGGTGCAAATCCTAGTGGAACAACTAAAGAGTTAGCACTTTCTTACGCTTGCGCAATTGGTGGTGGACGTACTGCAATTATTGAGACAACTTTTAAAGATGAAACTGAAACTGACCTTTTTGGTGAGCAAGCTGTTCTTTGTGGTGGTGCTACTGCACTAGTTCAAGCTGGTTTTGAGACATTAACAGAAGCTGGTTATGCTCCTGAACTTGCATATTTTGAGTGTCTGCACGAACTAAAATTAATTGTTGATTTGATGTTTGAGGGTGGAATTGCTGATATGCGTTATTCAATCTCTAATACTGCTGAGTATGGTGATTATGTTTCTGGAAAACGTGTTGTTAATGAAAGCTCAAAAGCTGCAATGAAAGAGATTTTAAAAGAGATTCAAGATGGACGTTTTGCAAAAGATTTTATTGCTGAGGGGCAAACTGGATATCCAAGAATGAACGCTGAGCGCAATAACGCAGCAGCATCATTAATAGAGCAAACAGGAAATGGTCTTCGTGAAATGATGCCATGGATTGCTAAAAATAAAATTGTTGATTTAGATAAAAATTAAAAAATTAAAACGTGTCAAAAGACACGTTTTAAGATAATGTTAGTTTATCAAGAAGTTTTTGAAAATTTTTGATATGAATCTTCTTTCTTTGTATCTCTATAATCCCATCTTTTTTTAGCCGTTGTAAGCTTCTGTTGACTACTTTTCTAACACTTCCAACCATTGAAGCGATGTCATCATGTGTTATATTATCTATTATTTTAAGTTTTGTTTTACCATTTACAATTTCTGTAAATTTTGCGAAAAGTTTCAAGACTCTATGGTAAACGTCATAAAATGAGAGGCTTACAGCTAGATTTTCTAATGAATTTAACTGTTTTGCCAAATATGAATAAAAATATTGTCTAAATTGGCTATCGGCTAAAATCATTGCTTTTACATCTTCTAGGGGGACCTGAACAAGATGTGTATCTTCTAAAACTTCTGATGTGTATTGATTTGTTTGACTATCGAGCAAAGAGACAACATCAAACATATCACCATAAGAGAGCATATATAGTGTTAACTCTTTGGATGATTCAAAATCTATTTGGAACACTTTTATCTTGCCACTCATTATAAAATAAAAATATTTTTCAGTGTCTATAAATGAAAGAGGGTTATCTCCTTTGGTAAAGTACAAATCTTTTTTATTTTGTACAACCAAAGAAGATTTGTTAATCTGTTGTAGTACTAGTTGCTGAGATATATTTGTAACTTGTTTTTCCATAAGTAAAATACTACATAAACTTTTCTTTATTTCCTTTTTTGAACAGTGATTTTAAGTACGCCATTTTTATAAACACTTTTTATTGTATTAATATCAGCATCATTTGGTAGTACAAAACTTCTTTCAAATCTTTGACTAAAACGCTCTTTGTGAATGTAGCTTGTCCCATTTTTATCTATTTCTGTATTAGCACTAGCCAATACTTTTAATAAATTACCATCATTGGTAATTTTTAAGTTTTGCTCACTAGCTCCTGGAATATTTAATTTCACAATATAAGCATTTTTGTCTTCTTTAAAATCAGAAAGTGGCGTAATTGACATCTGATCAAAGGCATCTTTAAAGAACGGATCATTTGCAAAAATGGAGTTAAAGTTACCAAAACTTTTTTGCATCTCTTCTTGCATCTTTTGCATCTGTTTAAATGGGTCAGCACTGTGTGCATTGAATTGGTTAAAAAAGTCACTACTTTGTATAACAGTTTTTTCAGCACTACTATCTGCATTCGCTGATAAACCACTTTTTATGTTATAAATAAAATAACTCTGAATTATTACTATTACTAAAAGAAGTGATAGTAATATTGATAATACTTTAACATTATTATCTTTCATAACATGCTCCTTTTAGTTAATGTTGATTTTTTTAACTGTATCAATTTTTTCTTTTTCTAGTTTTGGTATTGTAATCTCTAAGACACCATCTTTGGATTCTGCGTGGATATTCTCAGAATCTATATTTTCAGGTAAAGTAAAAGAACTAGAAAATGATCCAAAACTACTCTCTATTTTGTAGTAATCATCTTCTTTAACTTCATCTTTTAGATTCCTCTCACCACTTATGACTAAAGTGTCATCTTTTAACTCAATTTTAATATCCTCTTTTTTCATACCTGGTAAATCTGCTTCAATATGGTAAGCATACTCTCCATCTCTTGTATTAACAGCTGGTTTAAAAGGGGTCTGTAGACTATTATTGACCTGTTCATTAGTAAAATCATCAAGAATAGAATTTAGAAAATCGAAACCTCTTTTTAACTCTCCTACGCCTCTATTTGGGTTATATCTTGTCACTAACATTTTGAACTCCTTTTGATATTTTAATTACACTGCAATTATAAAGTGAATTATAAAAAGCTTTTGCTACTTAAGTGGCAAAACTTATGGCACTTTAATTGCTTATAAAATATAATACTAAACTTTTTTAATTATAAAGAGGACAAATGGGTACAGTTATTACAGTTACGTCTGGTAAAGGCGGTGTAGGAAAATCAACAACAACAGCAAATATTGCTGTAGGTTTAGCTAATGAGGGGAATCGTGTTGTAGCGGTTGACTTTGACATTGGTTTGCGTAACTTGGATATGATTTTAGGTCTTGAAAATCGTATTGTTTATGATGTTGTAGATGTAATGGAGGGTAAATGTAACCTTTCTCAGGCACTTATTAACGACAAAAAGAGTAAAAGTTTATTTTTCTTACCGGCTTCACAAACTAATGACAAAGATATTTTAGAAAGAGAAAAAGTTAGAGTACTAATTGAAGCGTTACGTAATGATTTTGATTATATTTTAATTGATTCTCCTGCTGGAATAGAGAGTGGTTTTGAACACTCTATTGCATTTTCAGATCGTGCTTTAATTGTCTCAACTCCGGATGTATCTGCTGTACGTGATGCTGATCGTGTTATTGGTATAATTGATGCAAAAAGTGAAAAAGCAAAAAGAGGTGAAGAGGTTCAAAAGCATGTAATTGTAAATCGCATTAAACCAGATATGGTAGAGCGTGGTGATATGCTTAGTATTGATGATGTGCTTGGAATTTTAGCTTTGCCATTAATTGGCGCAGTTCCTGATGATGAGGGAGTTGTGAGTTCGACAAATACTGGTGAACCAATTATAAGAAACGATAAAGCACTCTCTGGTGAGGCGTATCGTAGAATTACAAAAAGAATAATGGGCGAAGATGTTGACTATATGGATTTAAAGGTAAAAAAAGGTTTTGCCGCAATGTTTAAAGGACTTTTTAAATGAGTCTAATTGAGAAATTTTTTGGAAAGAAGAAAGCTAGTGCAGAATCTGCAAAAGACCGTTTGAAAATTATGCTCGCTCATGAGCGCGCTGAGAACAGTTTTCCATTTATGGATGATTTACGTAAAGATTTAATTGAGGTAATTAAAAAATATACTGAAGTTGAAGATATACATATTACAACTGAGAAAAATAGAGATATTGATCTTTTAGAAGTTGAAATTGTTTTAGGTAAAAGTACAAAACATTAATGCCAAAAAGAGCTAAAAAAAGTGTTAAAAAATCTTTTCATCTTTCTAAAAAGAGAATTTTTGCAATAGTTATAGTTGCAGTTTTGGCTATTGGTATTTCACTCTCCATTGGAGTATTGAGTTTTGAACTTGGTTCTCAACATGCAAGTAAAAAACTAGAAAAAAAAGATATAGAGATAAGTAAGCTCAAAAAACTTCAAGATTTACTTGAAAGTAGTCAAAAAGAGTTAGCTGGTTATGATCTTGGTATTTCAGAAATAGATGATTTAAGAGCTTCACAGGAGCATGAACGAGAAGTTTCACCACCTAAGTCTAAAGTTATAAAAGATAAAAAATCTACCTCAGGTAAACCACGTATCGCAATAATCTTAGACGATATATCATTTTCTTCACAAGTACAAAGTATTAAGGCACTTGGACTTCCAATTACAATGTCGTTTTTACCTGCAAATGCTATTCATCCAAATACACCAAAAATGGCAGAAAATGAAGAGTTTTATATGGTTCACCTACCACTTGAAGCTCTCTCTTATTCTCATGCTGAACCAGATACTTTACATGTTACTGACTCAGCGCAAAGAATTGAGACAACTATAGCAAAACTTAAAAAAGATTTTCCACGTTTAATGTTTTTGAATAATCATACAGGAAGTCTTTTTACGTCAGATTATAGAGCAATGGCTCATCTTTATGACTCTTTAGACAAATATGGATTAACTTTTGTAGATAGCAGAACAACTAGTAAAACTCAAGCTCCACGTTTGTGTAAAGAAAGAGGTATACGCTATATTGGCAGGGATGTTTTTTTAGATCATAAAAATAGTGTAGAGTATGTCAAAGGGCAGATTAGAGAGGCTATTAAAATAGCAAAGGTTACTGGTTTAGCAATTGCGATAGGACACCCACGTAAAGAGACACTAAAAGCAATTGAAACATTAAAAGATGAACTCAGTAAAGATATTGAACTTATATATTTAAATCAAATTTAGATGCACACCTTTAATGAGATTCCAAGTGAACTAAGAAAGATAAAAACTCCGCCAAAACAGCTTTTTTTTAGTGGAAATCTCTCACTTTTAGAGAAACCAAAAGTTGCAATTGTTGGTGCGCGTAAAATGTTAAATTATACAAGAATGTTAGTTCATGAGCTATCTTCAAAACTAGCGCGCGCTGGAGTTGTAGTTGTTAGTGGTGGGGCTTTAGGTGTTGATGCTGCTGCTCATCGTGCTGCAATAAAAAGTACAATTGCTGTAATGCCAACTTCACTAGATGTAATTTATCCAAAAACAAATAAAGAGATGATAGAGCAGATATATAAAGATGCACTTGCTATAAGTGAGTATCCAAAAGGATCACGCTCAAATAAGTACAGCTTTATTGAGCGAAATAGATTAGTAACAGCTCTTAGTGATAGTGTTGTAATTGCTCAAGCTGATATCTCAAGTGGTTCAATGCATAGCGCACGCTGGGCAATAGAACAGGGCAAAGAGTTATTTGTCTTACCTCAAAGAGTAGGTGAGAGTGATGGTACAAATGCACTTTTAGCTTCAGGTGACGCTAAAATAATTGATAGTATAGATAGATTTGTCGAGCGTTTTGGAACACCCTTAGATAAAATAGATGATGAACTTTTAAACTGGTGTTCTAATAATCCAAATTATGAAGAGGCCTATAGACGTTTTGGTGAACAACTTTTTGAATATGAGTTAGATGGTAAAATAGCAATTGAAAATGCTAAGGTTATACTACTTTAGTTCTAAAAGCATATGTATGCTATCAAAAAGTTCATTTATATTTACTGGTTTATTAATGTAGTTTTTTATACCAACTTCTTTAGCTTTTGTCATATATCCGTTTTCATTAAAAGCGGTCATTACAATAATTTTCGCATCTTTATTAATCTCTAATATAGATTTACTCATATCAATTCCATTCATATATGGCATTTGAACATCTGTAATAACTAGATCAGGATTGTGTTCTTTGTACATTTTTAGTCCATCTTGACCATTTTCTGCAATTATTACATTTTTAAAGTCAAGTGAGAGTATTTCACTCATCTCATGACGAATATCTTTTTCATCTTCTACATATAAAATTATTGGCTCTTTATTCATTTATAGACTCTTTATTTCATTTTCTTGTTTTAGGGGAAGGAATATTTTAAATGATGCTCCAGATGGAGTATTAACAACTTCAAGTTTTCCATTCATATGTCCTTCAATAATCTCTTTTGACATATATAGACCAATTCCTGTACCATTATCTTCTTCTTTTGTAGTAAAATATGGTTTAAATATTTTTTCAATTATATCTTCTGGTATTCCACCTGCATTGTCATCAATTATAATATAAGCACTCTTTTCATTATGCCCAAAAGTGATGATAATTTCACCATCTTTCATTTTTTTTAGAACAATTGCATCCATAGAATTTGCTAAGATATTCATAATTACTTGAGACAGTTCATTTTTAAAACATGGTACAGTTAGGTCACTATTTTCATTTACAGTAAGTTTAATTCTATTTTCTTGCAGCGCTGGTTCAATAATATTGCAAGCTTGTTCTGTTACCACAGATAGTTTGGCATTTTGCCACTGCTTATCTGCTTTAAAAAAGTCTCTAAAATCATTTATAGTTTTTGACATCTGATCTATGATACGTATCGCTTTTTGTGTAGATTGTTCCATTAATTCATCATTGAGCATCTTTTTTTTATGTGATCTATCTAATTTCTGGAACATTAAACCGAGTGAATTTAGTGGTTGTCTCCATTGATGCCCAATATGTCCTATCATCTCTCCCATTGATGCCATTTTAGATTGTTGTATAAGCATTCTATTTTGATTCCAATTTCGTTTTGTCTCTATCTCTACACGTTCTTGTAAGATTTCTTCTTTTTTATATAAAAGTGAAACATCAAAACCTATAACTATAATTTCGTATACTTTTTTATCAGAATCAAATAGAGGAGTAAATGTTAAACGAATTTTTACATTTTTAAAATGCTCACTTTTAAGAGAAAATATATCTTGATAAGATTTGAAATCACTTATAGCTTTATTTAACTCTTTGAGACTATTTAAACTTGTTTCATCTATATAATCAGTAAAGTTTGATTTATTTTTAATGGAGATGCAGTTAGCTAAAATATCGCATAATGCTTTATTTGAGTAGGTAATCTTTAAGTTGTGGTCTAGCTTGAAAAAAATAGCTGCTTCATCTATTGCTTTGTTATAAAGTCCAAAACGAACCTCTTGTTCTCTCAATTGCCTCTGATTTTTAAGATCTTGCATCATTTTGTCAATTTTAAGTAGTAGTTCCTCGGTAACATATGGCTTTTTTAAAAAGTCATTTGCTCCATTTTTTATAACACGAGCTATTTTTTCAGGTTCTGTTGTACCTGATAAAACCATAATTGGCATTAGTAGATTTATTTTATCTCGTCTAATAGCACTCACAAGACTATTGCCGTCCATTACAGGCATTTCTAGGTCAACCATCGCCGCATCAATTTTAAATTTTCTCATCTTTTCTAGAGCATCTTTGCCGTTAATTGCATCTACTACTTGAAAGCCACGTTTTGACAATAAAATTCTTAAATGATTTCTCATAAAACTTGAGTCATCTACTACTAAAATTGTTAATGAAAAATTTGTAGATATTCTTTGAATTAACTGAACAATTTCTAGTTCCATATCGTGAAAATGGCGCTCTTTAATTATGTAGTCAATCACTATTCCGTAACTAAAAAGATGTTCTCTTCTATCTTTATCACGATCAGAGGTCATAACAATTACTCTAATATTTTCATAAATCTGTAAAAGAGGTAAAAGATCTTCACCATTTCCATCTGGTAATATTAGATCTAAAAGTGCATACGTGAACTCCTGCTTTGATAAAATATCTTTAGCTTGTGCAATATTAAACACCTGAGTTACATTAAAGTCTCTACTCTCTAGCGAGCGTTTAAGACTATTATTAATAAGTTTAGAATCCTCAATTATTAAAACTGATTGTTTAGTCATCGAAACTATTTTTTATCTCTAAAAATTGCTCAAGATTTTCCATAAAAATATTGACTAAATTTGGATCAAAATGTTTCTCTTTTTCACTATTTAATAGTTCTAAGATATCCTCTAATGGCCATGCTTTTTTATATATGCGGTTATGCCCGAGCGCATCAAATACATCTGCAATAGCAGTAATGCGACCATAAATATGAATATTTTCACCACTCAATCCTCTAGGATAACCACTGCCATCCCATTTTTCATGATGTTCATTTGCTACAATTGAGGCTGAAAGTAAAAGTTGTTGGTTAGAGTGGCGAAGCATCTCATGTCCAAGTTCAGCATGAGTTTTCATGATAACAAATTCATCTTCTGTTAATTTACCAGGTTTATTTAAAATTGAATCAGGAATTCCAACTTTTCCTATGTCGTGCATTGGAGAAGCCATTTTTAACTCTTCTGCCTCTTCAATAGTTAGTCCGTATTTAATAGCTAAAAGTTTAGAGTACTCAGCAACTCTTTTTACATGCTCACCTGTCTCACGTGACCTAGTTTCACCAATTGCTCCCATTGTAGATATAACTTCTCGTTGAGTAGCTATTATCTCTTTATTTAAATTCACACTCTCGGTTAAATCTACATAGAAGCAGAATATCTCTAAAATATCTTTTTCAACTCCCATGATAGGTGTAAAAGAGCTTTGCAAGAAGAGGTCATTGCCATTTTTGTCAGTATGTTCAATCATCGCTTGCCATGGTTCATCATTTTGTACATTACCAAAAAACATTTTTTGAATACTTTTTTTAGTGATCAAATTTCTATATTCTGTTCCTGTTAAATCAAAACCAAATAGGGTGTTTATAGCATCACTAGACATGGTTATTATTCCATGAATATTTATCCTACAAAAGAGTGTATTGCCTTTTGTTAAAGCTTTTTCAAACTCTTCGATAAAACTTATTTTTTCATCTAATGTTTTAGCGCTTAATTGAAGTTTGTTCTCTAATCTTTGGCGTTGAAGTTCACGCTTGGTTATATCTTGCCTAATTGATATAAATTCAATAATATCATTATTCTCATCTAGGATAGGTGTTATAGTTGAATCAACATAATATATAGAGCCATCTTTAGCCCTATTTTTAATAACACCGCGCCATCTTTTTTTTGAAAGAATTGTATCCCACATCTGTTTAAAAAATAAATCTGGTACATCTTCGTGGCGTACAATGTTATGCTTTTTCCCAAGTAATTCATCTTCAGTATATCCGGATATATCACAAAACTGTTGATTTACATACGTAATAATTCCACTCTTAGTCGCTTTTGAAACTATAGAATTAGTATCTACTACATCTTTATATTGATCTAAAATCTGTTCACTACGTTTAAGTTTTTTTTGTAGTACGATTTCAGACGATATTTTTTCTAATGTTTCAAAAAGTTTTTTTAAACTTACTGGTTTAAGTAGATAGTTATTAATACCTATAGAGATCGCTTTAAGTATATATTCAGCATCACTAAAAGCAGTGGTTATAATAATTGGAGTTGATACATTTAACTGTTTAATCTTTTGTGACATCTCTATACCATTCATCTTTGGCATAGCTATGTCTGTTAGAACTATATCTGGGGCAAATTTTTTAAAGAGTTCTAAACCATCTTTCCCATTTTTTGCAATATATAATTTTGAACATTTGTCCTCTAATAGCTCTTTCATTTCAATACGAACTTGTTTATTATCTTCTATGTATAACAATTTCATTTCAGAAAGTGACACTAGTTGCATAATTTTTACCTATGTATAATTTAAAACTAATGATAGTATACTAAATTTTCCATTCAAGTATAAGTATTTTATGAATAAAATGTTTAAAACTGCAAAGAGGTGGTTAAATGGATAGCAAGTATTTAAAACAATTAACTCTTCTTTATGTTGAAGATGAAGATAATGCAAGAGAAGAGTTGCAAGAATATCTTAAACTTTATGTTAATGAATTATATATTGCAAAAAATGGGAAAGAGGGTTTAGAACTCTTTAAAAAATTTGCCCCAGATATAGTTCTAACAGACATAGCTATGCCAAAGATGAATGGTATAGAGATGTCACAAAAGATTAAACAGTTAAATGTATCAACTCCAATTATTATAACCACTGCTTTTAGTGATGCTGAATATATACTTAAAGCTATAGATGTAGGTATTGATAGTTATATTTTAAAACCACTTAATTTACAAAAAGTGAATGAAAAACTAGATCAAACTGCCAAGTATTTAGTTGAGAGTATTGAGTTAAAAAAGAGTGAGAAATTGCTCAAAGAGTATAAAAAAGCTGTTGATGAGGGTGCAATTGTCTCTAAAACTGATAAACAAGGAATTATTACATATGTAAATCAAAAATTTTGTGATATTTCTGGTTACTCTAGAGAGGAACTCATTGGTATTAATCACAATATAGTTAGACATCCAGATGAGAGTCCAGATTTATATATAGACTTATGGAAAACAATAAGAGATAAAAAAGTTTGGAAAGGAAAAATTAAAAATCTTAGTAAAAGTGGAAAAAGTTACTATATTATTGCTGTAATTATGCCAATTTTGGATGAAAATGGTGAACTATTTGAGTATATTGCTTTGCGCCAAGATGTAACAGAAATTGAAGAGTTAAATGATTTTTTAGAGCAAAGAGTTGAAGAAGAGGTTAGTAAAAATAGGCAAAAAGATAAAAATCATATTGAAACATTAACTGGTTTTTTAGAAAATAGTCCAAATCCAATTATTATTTATGATGAAGAAGAGATTAGATTTGCTAATACAAAGTTTTTAGATATTGCGCATAAAGATGCAAACGATTTATTTGGAAGTAAATTTAGACTTGATTCTATTTTTGAGAAAAAGAGTGGTGTGGTTTCTAGTCTTGAAGAGATTGATGAAAACTCACAAACAAATAAAGTCTCAATCTCTATGAAGATTGGAAGACATATCTATTACTTAATAGTTAGTGCTGTTAAAGATTCAGATGGTACGCCTCTAAAAATGTATACTTTTAATAACATTACTCTTGTAGAGTATCAACAACTTAAAATTAGTCACTACAGTGAACGCTTAGAAGATTTTATTCAAAAGAGCCATAAAGTGATGTATATGGATGATAGCGTTGTTAAATCTGAAACTATTGAAGATGTTAACACTCAAAATAGCGAACCTAAAAGAGTACTTGATTCTAAAGAGAAAGATGTTCTAAAGAGATCTCGTAATAATGTTGCTGTTAGTTCGATTGAATATAGTAAAGAGATTGATGCTTATGTGATAGAAGAGATAGATGAACTAGTTGATTTGGAAACAGAGATTAATGAAGCTTTAACTGAATTTGAAGAGAAAAAAAGTTTAGAATCACTTAATAATATAGGAACGAAGTTATTAAAATATTCATCAGCTATTGCACTTTTATTAGAGTTTGAAGATCTCTCATTCGCAATTAGCTCTTTGGCAGAGTTACTTCTTGGACTTGAACAAAAAGATGTTGATGATACAAGAGTTAGAAAAATAGAGCTTTTTTTATCAAATATTTTATTAGATTTATCTAATTGGAGGCGGACAGTATTTGTAGATTTTAGTGCTAATGATATTCACTATTTAGATAGTTCACTATTTAGTACAATTTTACAGTTTGAATTGATTTTTAATGATGCAGATATTATAGAAGATGAAGATGACTTTGAACTATTTTAATGTAAGTATATTATGAGAAAAGTTAATTATATTTTAGCCTCTATACTCTCTTTGGGGATTTTATTTATTTTTTTACTAAACTATAGTTTTGAACGAGGTTATGATTTAAGTGTTAAGTACGCCCCTTTGGTTGATGCAACTATTGACATTAAACATGAGACGACTACTGCACATTTATGGTTAGAAGAGATACTCAGTGGTGATAAAAATGAAAAGATAGATGTGGTTAAAAACCACATTGAAAATGCAAAGTGGTACATTAATGCTATGTTAAGTGGTGGTGAGAATTATAAAAGTATATATGTTGCGCTAAATGACCCTAAATTGAGAGAGAGTTTAAGAGAGTTACTCAATAGCCTAGAGATATATGAAAAGCTTACATTAGAAAGATACTCAATGCATAATGATGCAAAGGCTGGGACATATATAGATCAAAAGTTTGATATGTACTTTGATGAGTTCATTAATGCTACTGATATTATTGAATTAAGTATTCAAGAAATTATTAGAGGTGAACTGGAAAAATATAAAAGATTAGAAATTATTCTTATTTTAATAACGTTAGTTGCTATGTTTTTTATACTATGGGTAGTCTATGTTAATGAAAAAAATATACTTAGGATAGACAGACAACTTATGCAACAAGCAAGATCTGCTCAGATGGGTGAGATGATTGGAAATATTGCCCATCAATGGCGACAGCCTTTGAATACTATTGGCTTAATCATTCAGAAATTAAAGTTTTATAATGATAATAATTTCTTAGATGATAAAAAATTAGATAGCAGTGTTGAAAAAAGTATGGATATAATCAATGGTATGTCTAAAACAATTGATGATTTTAGAAACTTTTTTGCACCTAACAAAGAAAAAGAGATTTTTAGTTTATATGATTTATTTAAAGATACATACTCTATTATTGAAGATACATTTGAAGAGAACTTAATTGATTTTAAAATTGAGATGTTTGATAAAGATTTAAAAATTGAGGGTTACAGAAATGAGTTATCACAAGTTATACTTAATCTCATATCTAACTCTAAAGATGCTCTTATAGAAAAAGAGAGTACTTCATCTTTCGTTAAGATAACAGCTAAAAAGGTAGCTAAAAATATTTTTATAACATGTTGCGATAATGGTGGGGGGATTAATGATGACTTATTAGATAAAGTTTTTAACCCTTACTTTACAACTAAAGATGAGGGTAAAGGTACAGGAATAGGTCTATATATGTCCAAAGAGATAATTGAAAAACATATGGATGGGAAAATGACTCTTTTTAATACAGATGTTGGAGTCTGTTTCTCCATAGAGTTAGCATCAGTATAAACTTTATTGCCTGTTATAACTGGCTTTACAAGGAGAGCTTTACTCTGCGTCAGATAATCCTAACCGTAGCTTTTGCTACACTTAGGAACATCTATCTTGACTAATCAATACTAGAGTTTTGCAAGAATTCTAATTTAAGATAAGCGTTTAATAGCCTTTAATACATCATTATAGTTTGGTTCATTGCCAATCTCTTTAACTAACTGTTTATATACAATTTTACCATCTTTAACAATAAATATCGCACGCGCTGCTAAACCCTGCAGTGGGCCATCTTTAATTAAGACACCGTAAGCATTTACTAAAGATTTATTTCTAAAGTCACTAGCTACTGTTACATTTTTAATGTCATGAGCCGCGCAATAACGCCCTGCTGCAAAAGGTAAGTCCATAGAAACAATTGTTACGTCTATATTAGGAATTTTTTCAACTTTTTCATTAAATGTACGAGCTTCAAGATTACATACTGGCGTATCGATACTTGGAACAGTAATAATCACTTGTAACTTTTTTTGTTTATTACCTAAAGATTTCTCTTTTAACTCTGAAGTAACAACTCCAACAACAGGAGCTATTGAACCAACGCTTTGTGTGTTACCAGCTAAAGAGTAAACAGTGCCTTTAAATGTAACATTTTCATTTGCTTGTAGCGATATTAGCAAAACAGATGAGACCAATAGTAAAAGTACTTTAATCATGAAGACTTCTTTGTTTTAATATTTTAGTATTGTACTATTATTTTTACAAAATTAGCATAGTATCACCATAAGAGTAAAATCTATACTTCTCTTTTATGGCTTCATCGTATAGCTGGTGCATTGCATCAAGTCCAACAAAAGAGGATACTAACATTAAAAGAGTAGATTTTGGTAGGTGAAAGTTCGTTAATAGGTAATCAACTCTTTTAGGTCTATTTTGCAGGTGTAAAAATAGGTTTGCTTCGCCGTAACTCTTTTTGTGTCGCACATAATACTCTATAGTTCTAGTTACTGTTGTTCCAATTGCTAAAAGTTTTTGACTAGACTCTATAAGAGCTTTTGCATTCTCATCTATATAATAACTTTCTGAATGCATTGGATGCTTTGTAATTATTTTACTTTCAACTGGTTTAAAAGTTCCAGCTCCAACATGAAGCGTAATATATTCATGTTTATGCGTTGAAATTACACTCTCAAATAGCTCTTTTGTAAAGTGCAAAGATGCAGTAGGCGCGGCAACTGCACCATTGTGTTTGGCAAATACACTCTGATAGTTTTCTTTATCTGATTGTGTATCTTCTCTATCAATGTATGGCGGTAAAGGAGTATGACCTATATCTTCTAATATTGTAGTTAATCTCTCAAAGTCAATTGTTAGTCTATTTTCAAAAAAAAGAACCTCTCTGCTTCCATTTTCATGCAGATATACAACTTCAGCTTCAAGATTATTATCAAAATTAAGGCGAGTTCCCTCATGTACTTTACCACGAATAAAAACCTCTATTAAGTTATCTTCTTCCATAGGTCTATTAATTAGCAGTTCAATTTTTCCACCTGTATTTTTAGTACCGAATATTCTAGCTTTAATAACTTTTGTATTGTTAAAAAGTATGGCACAATTATCTGGTAAGAATTTTTCTATTTGTGAAAAAGTTGAGTGAGTAATTTTTTTAGTAGATCTATCATAAACCATTAGCCTCGCGCTATCTTTAGGCGAAGCAGGCTCTTTGGCTATAAGATTTTCTGGTAGTTTAAAATCGTAGTTTTTTGTAAGAAGTGGATCCAAACTATCTCTTTTCTGTATTTTTTGTCTCTTCTGCTTTTTCCTCTGCTTCTTCTACTTCTGGTACGTAAGGATTAACCGCTTTTGCAATTAAGATTGAGACACCATATAGAAAAATTAGTGGTAGTGCCATTAGCATCTGAGTTAAAATATCTGGTGGTGTTAGTAATGCAGCAAAAATAAATATTAAAAGGACAGCATATTTGAAAAAATCCTTTAGTGTTTGGTCGGTTACGAGTCCTAAAAGTGCCAAAAATAGTATAAATATCGGTAACTCAAAGGCGATACCAAATCCAAACATTATTTTTGTAAAAAAACCTACATAATCTTCAATATTAATGTAGGGTGTAAAGTTTGCGCTTCCAAATGTTATAAGAAATGTAAAACCAAAAGGTGTGACTATATAGTAGGCAAATAAAGAGCCAATTATGAACATACTCGTTCCACCAACAATAAAGGGAATGAGCATCTTTTTTTCATTTGCATATAACCCAGGGGCTATGAAAAGCCAAAGTTGCCATAAAATTATAGGCATTCCAAAAATTATTGCAGCAAAAAATGAGACCTTTAGTGCTACGAAAAATGCACCGCCTACTTGATGAGTTGTAACCTTACCTTGGTCTATGTAACTCTTACCATCTACTTGCGTATTTAGCGCATCATTTAGCGGTTCAATTACCCATGCTAAAACTGGTTCATTAAATGAAAAAGCTATAATGAAAAGTACAAATACTGAGCCAACTACAATCGCTAAACGTTTTTGTAGTTCACGTAGATGTGGACGTAACTCATCAAACATCTATCTCATCCTCTTGCTTTTTACTCTTTTTTTTCTTTTTAGGAAATGTCACAGTATCCGTGTTTGGTTCAATTTTTGCCACATCTTCTGTTAAATCGGAGGCTACTGATGTAAGCTCATCTTTGAGTATTTTCCCAGAAGTAATATCATCTAGTTTTGAATGTGCTGAAGTTAGTTGTTTCTGGTAAGAGAGTGCTTCTTCTTTTAGCTCAGAAATATTAATCTCTTCGTCTATACTATCTTTAGCAGCAGCTAGAGTATTTTTTGCACTTCTAAAAAATTTTGCAATTTGAACCATTGCATCAGGAAGCTTATCAGGACCTAAGAAAAGTACAGCAACAATTGCAATTAATATTATTTCAGTGAAACCCATTCCGAACATAAGCAGTTACCTTTTTTAAATTAGATGTGATTTTATCTAAAATTTACTTCGAAATATCAATAGACTTTTACAAGAAGTCTAGTAACTATTTACCTTGGCATTCTTAAAAATTAAAAATGTCTTCTAAGTCAGCTTTACATATCTCTTCATCATATAGATTTAGAAAAATTTTTAGCTGTTTTAGGTCAGCATCAAAAGATTCATTTAAAAAATTAGATTTTGCAGATTTATCAATAAAAATAGATTTGTGCCATAGAGTTAGGTTATTCATGAAACCTTCAAGAAGTGTGCGTATATATTGTCCATTTTCTAAGCATAATTCTTCATATAAAGATAAGATAACTGCTATCTCCGCAATAATATTTCCAATAATTGTCATATCTTCATACTCTGAAATAACATTTGCGTAGTGTGAAAAGATTGATTTGTAGCTGTGTAGTTCTGTAGTCTGGAATTTATCATATACTAGTTTATAGTTATATCTTTGCATCTTCTCTATTATATTTTCAAGCTCATCTATGTCATCTTGTGTTAAAAAGTCTTTTTTGTAAATATTGTCTTCATAAACTATTTTAACCTGTTTTTCTATATTTTTATCAATGCTAAATGAGATTTTATAGTTTTCTAGTTCGTAAGAATCATTAAATTGTCTTAATCGTTTTATAATATATTTTAAAATATCTATAGGTGCATCAATTATATCTATGTGATACAAATACATGGATTCTGAAATGTTTATTGTAAAACCATTTCCAAATAACTTTTTATTAGTTTGTAAAGCATTGTGCAAGCGAGCAAATTTGTTATATAAATTTTCATTTTTTTCAATATCAAGTTTAAAAATTAAAAACGACCAAAAATGGCTTATAGATGTTCTATTTTTTATAAAAAAAGATGTTTGGTAATGATAAACATCTGTTATATTTGTTGGCATTAATCACTCTCCAATACAACGATACTGTGGTTATTATATATGAATAAAGTTAAAATTTAATCATCTCTATGGTCTAAAAATACACAGTGTCTTTTAATTTTCTATAAATAGTGCTATCTCGTCACTAAGAAGGTAATTAAGGTTATATAAATGACTGTTTTTTAATAGAATCTTTTCCTCTTTAATTAAAATATCTGCTCGTTTTTGTTGCCCTTTAGTTAAACGTGAATAATTAACTCCAGTTTCACCTCTTAATCCTAAAAAAATATGTTCACTAAGTAACTCCTCTTTCGTTAGACTTTCTATTTGCATTTGTGTAGGACTTTCAATATATTTTTCTATATCAGTTGATGGATAAAATCTTTTATCTTTTAAAAAACCAACAGCGCCACTACCAAGTCCTATGTAATCTTTTTGTTTCCAGTAACCTAAGTTATGCCTAGATTGGTATGAACCAAAATTTGAAATTTCATACTGATTAAAGCCATTAGCTTCAATTTTTTCAAAAAACCATTTTGTGAGTTCAAGTTTTTCATCTGAGAGTTTTGGTTTTTTCTCAAACGGCGTATTCTCTTCTATTGTAAGAGCGTAAGCACTAAGATGATTAATTGGAAGAGAAAAAGCCTTTTTTAGGTCATTTTCTAAGAGTTCTTTGCTATCTCCTGCGGTTGCATAAATAATATCTAGACTTAAATTTACAAAACCTATATCTCTTGCGTTATTAATAGCATCAATTGCATCTTGTGCTTTGTGCGCTCGTCCTAAAAGTTTCAATTTTTCATCATTGAAACTTTGTACACCAAAACTAATGCGGTTTATGCCAAGTTCATACATCCCTTTTAACCAATCTTTAGATGCACTGTTTGGATTTGCTTCTGATGTTAATTCAGTACAATTTGATAGATATGGTTTTAATATTTTAAAAAGTGGGGAGTAAAGATTAGGTTCAATGGTTGATGGTGTGCCACCACCGATAAAAAGTGTTTTTATATCGCCAGCTTGAACATTGAATCGTTTAAGTTCAAAGTGTAACTGCTCTATAAGTGCTGACATATAACTTTGTTTTTCTTCAAATTTATCAACGTAAGAGTTAAAAGCACAATAATGGCACTTACTATCGCAAAAAGGGATGTGAATATATAAAAGCATTGTGGTGATTCTAGCTAAATTAAGTGCTAATTAGGTAAAATCACAAAATTTTTCCGCGAGGTTATTTATGCCAAAACGCACCGACATACAAACTATACTTTTAATAGGTTCAGGCCCAATTGTAATTGGTCAAGCTTGTGAATTTGATTATTCTGGAACTCAGGCTGTAAAAACATTAAAAGAGTTAGGTTATAGAGTTGTTTTAATTAATTCAAATCCTGCGACAATTATGACAGATCCTGAATTTGCAGATCGTACATATATTGAGCCAATTAACGAAGAGGTAATTGAACGTATTATTAAGCAGGAAAATGTTGATGCAATTCTTCCTACAATGGGTGGTCAAACTGCACTAAATGCTGCAATGAGTATGCATGAAAAAGGTATGCTCGATGGAATTAAATTTTTAGGGGCTAATCCAGAAGCTATTAATAAAGGTGAAGATCGTCAAGCTTTTAAAGAGGCGATGATTAAAATTGGCATGGATTTGCCAAATAGTCGTTATGCGTATAATATGGACGATGCAATGGTGGCGGCTGAAGAGATTGGTTTTCCAATTATCATTCGTGCATCTTTTACTCTTGCTGGTGGTGGAAGTGGTGTTGCGTATAACATTGATGAATACAAAATTTTGGCTAAACGTGGACTTGAGGCTTCACCTGTAAGTGAAATTTTAGTTGAAGAGTCTTTACTTGGTTGGAAAGAGTATGAGATGGAAGTTATTCGTGACAAGAATGATAACTGTATTATTGTCTGTTCAATTGAAAACGTAGATCCTATGGGTGTTCATACTGGTGATAGCATAACTGTAGCGCCAGCTCTAACACTCACCGATAAAGAGTATCAAAGAATGAGAAATTCATCTTTTGATATTTTACGTGAGATTGGTGTTGATACTGGTGGGAGTAATGTTCAGTTCTCAGTTGATCCTAAAACTGGGCGTATGATTGTTATTGAGATGAATCCAAGAGTTAGCCGTTCGAGTGCGCTTGCATCAAAAGCTACTGGTTATCCAATTGCTAAAATTGCGACTATGCTTGCGGTTGGATTTACGTTAGATGAGCTTGAAAATGACATTACAGGAACTGCTGCTAGCTTTGAACCAGTTATAGATTATGTTGTAACAAAGATTCCTCGTTTTACTTTTGAAAAATTTCCAGAAGCTGATTCAACACTTAGCACAGGTATGAAAAGTGTTGGTGAAGTTATGGCAATTGGACGTACATTTAAAGAATCTATGCAAAAAGCACTCTGTTCACTTGAAACTGATTTAAGTGGTTTTGAGAAAATGGATTGCGATGATGAGACTATGCGTCATGAAATTAGACGTCCAAACGATAGCAGGATTCTTTATGTTGCAGAGGGTTTTCGTCGTGGGTTAAGTGTTGAAGATATTTTTGATATATGTAAAATTGATCCTTGGTTTTTATATCAGATTGAAGAGATTATAGCTTATGAGAAAAAAGCAACTCTTGAACTTCTTCAAAATGCTGGTGATATGCGTGAAGCTAAAACGTATGGTTTCTCAGACAAAATGCTAGCTCAACTAATTAGCTCAAATGAAAACATTGACTTTAGTGAAAATGATTTATATGCTGCTCGAAAAAAGTTAAATGTTTCACATGAATTTAACGAAGTTGATACTTGTGCCGCTGAGTTTGAAGCCTTAACGCCGTATCTGTACTCAACAACAAATGTTGCTGGAATGCCTCATGGTGGTCGTAAACCTAGTGGTGATGAGAAAAAAGTTTTAATTTTAGGTGGTGGACCAAATAGAATTGGGCAAGGAATAGAGTTTGATTACTGCTGTGTTCATGCCTCTTTTGCATTAAAAGAGATGGGTATTAAAAGTATTATGTATAACTGTAACCCTGAAACTGTATCCACTGATTATGATACTAGTGATGTACTCTATTTTGAACCTATCGATTTAGAACATGTTAAAGAGGTAATTGAGGTTGAGCAACCTGATGGAATTATTGTTCACTTTGGTGGGCAGACTCCTTTGAAACTTGCTAAACCACTAACTGCGATTGGTGCAAAAATAGCTGGAACTCCAGCACGTGTTATCGATATGGCAGAAGATAGAGAGAAGTTTTCAGCTTTTGTAAAAGAGTACAACTTAAAACAACCAGAAAATGGTTCAGCTACAACTAAAGATCAAGCTTTTGAAATTGCAAATACTATTGGTTATCCAGTACTAGTTCGTCCAAGTTATGTCCTAGGTGGTCGCGCGATGCGAATTGTTTACAATGAGCAAGAGTTGCGTAAATATATGGATGAGGCGGTTAGTGTTAGTAATGATTCACCCGTACTAGTAGATAAATTCTTAGATCGTGCCATTGAGCTTGATGTAGATGCAATTTGTGACACTAAAGAGGTATACATTGGTTCAGTTATGCAGCACATTGAAGAGGCAGGAATTCATTCAGGTGATAGTGCATGTGCGCTTCCTCCGATTTCACTTAGTGATGAAATAATTAAAAAAGTAGAGACAGAGACAAAAATAATCGCTTTAGGACTTGGCGTTAATGGACTTTTAAATATTCAATATGCAATTTATCAAGATGAGGTTTATTTGATTGAAGTAAATCCAAGAGCTTCCAGAACAGTTCCATTTGTTTCAAAAGCAACTGGAATGCCACTTGCAAAAATTGCAACACGTGTAATGGTTGGTGAGAGTTTAAGAGATGCACTAGACGCGTATGATAATAACATTGTAGAGTATGATAACGATGTTTTTAAACCAAAAAAACGTGACTACGTAAGTGTAAAAGAGGCAGTTTTTCCATTTAATAAACTTTATGGGGCAGATTTACTTTTAGGTCCTGAAATGAAATCAACTGGTGAGGTAATGGGCATTAGCTCTTGTTTTGGTTTGAGTTTCGCAAAAAGTCAAATTGCTGCTGGTAATAAACTTGTGACTGAGGGGACATGTTTTCTTTCGCTTTCAGATTTAGATAAAGAATATGCTGTAGAAATTGCAAGCGCGCTAGTAAAATTAGGTTTTAAAGTCTTAGCAACAAGTGGAACACAAAAGTTACTAAGCGTTGCTGGAATTGAAGCAGATAAAGTTTTAAAGATTAGCGAGGGTCGTCCAAACATTGATGACATCTTGAAAAATGGTGAGATTTCACTTGTTATTAATACTATTAATACTCAAAGCTCTAAAGAGGACGCAAGAGCGATACGTCAAACTGTAATTCGTTCAGGTGTTCCATACTTTAGTACAGTAGCAGCTGCGTTTGCTGGAATTGAGGCATTAGAGAAAATGCTTACAAAAGAGGTGCTAGATGCAAAAGCCTTACAGGACTATTTAAACAGTTAAATGGTTTGGTTGACTCAAACTGATACAACTGTTGGATTTCTCTCACAAGATGCTATTGCTCTTGCGAGAGTAAAACAAAGAGATACAAATAAGCCATTCTTAACAGCACTTGCTGATTTAAAATCATTAAAACAAAAAGTTCGAGTTCCAAATTTTCTACATAAAGAGATTAGACGAGCTAAAAAAAGAACATATATTCTAAATAATATTTCTTATAGAGTTGTTCAAGATGGAACTCATCACGATTTTTTAAAACGAATAGGTTGGGCATATTCTACTTCTGCAAATAAAAGTAATGAAGAGTACAATGAAAAGTTCTGCTTTGAAAATGCAGATATTTTGCATTTAACAAAAGATGGCTTCTTAGAGAGTAATCCATCTTCTATATATAAAATCATTAGAAATAAAAGTGTTAGGTTAAGATAAAGTTTTAAAACGTCCCGCTATTTTTATTTATTCATTCATATTTATTTGATGTCACAGGTATATTGGAATATTTTGATATAAAATTGCATTATTTAACAATAATACCTTGACTTTAGTACATAAATATTGTACTATTTAAAAATAATCATATAGAGTAGCGTAAGATTTAATTAAAAAGGCTCTATCTTGAAGTTGAAAGATCTTTCTATAATTCGCACAGGTATAGTTTTACAGAGAAAAAAAGCTTCTGTTATAGATGAAAATGCACTAGAGTATAAAACTGTATCTTTAAAATCATTTGATAGCACGATTACTTTAGTAGAAGAGAGTTTAACCTCTTTTAATACTCTACAAGAGATTAAATCTGAGTATTTAACACAAAATGGTGATGTACTCCTTCGCTTAAGAGAGCCTAATAATGTTGCTTACATAGATGCTGAACATGTAGGTTTATTAGTTTCATCTTTAGTAGTCATAATCCGTGTTAACACTACTCAAATAAATAATAAATTTTTAGCCTATTTTCTAAATTCAAAAAAGGTGAAAAAAGCTTTAGATGCTCATTTAAAAGGTAGCACTATTAAGATGGTTCAAGCTAAGGATTTAGAAGATTTAGAGATAACCATTCCCCCACTTGCTGAGCAGGAAAAAATAGTAGTTTTACAAAATCTTCATCAAAAAGAGTTACATCTTTTAGCAGAGTTAAAAAATAAAAAAATTAAACTCAATGAGACTATGTTTGAGAAATTAATTTAAGTATAACCCTTTAAAATTGATTTAAATTAATAAATTTTACCTTTTTTTAATTTAATTAAGATTTTATGAGTATAATTTATTAATTTTATTTTAAAGGAATCTAATAAAATGAATAAAAAATCTTTCTTTTTTATCATAAAGTTATTGTTTATTATTAGTATTATTACTAGTAATTACGTACAGGCTGCGAACAGTTCGCTAAAAGTTGGATTATATCCTTATGTACCACGTATAGAACAATTTAAAACTGCGTTGCTTAATGAGTGGAAAATTAAAAATCCAACAGTTAATCTAATATTTGATGAAACTTGGGATGGAGGTTATGACACTAAACCAAGTGATGATCTAGATGTATTTGTCTTTGATGCTATGAATTTTGCAAACTTTTTATCAAATGGATATTTAATGTCTATGAAAAAAGTTGATATTAATAATATTGATGATTTTGTCCCTTACGCAATTGAGGGTGTAAAATATAATGATTCATATTACGCAATTCCACAATTAGGATGTGCAAATATTTTATTTTATAAAAAGACTGATACTAGCGTAGGCAATGCCAAATCAATAGACCAACTCAATTCAGCATTAAATCAATGTACTTATACTAGCCAAATACCACCTGATAAACGTGGTTTAATGTTAGATATGTCAGGTGGTACAACCAATGCTACATTTTATTTGGATATAGCACATAGCATGAATAATAAATATCCTCTTCCATTGCCAAATCATGATAGTGATTTAAGTACAGAGGTTATTGAGTCTATGCATGATCTATTATCTATGGCAAGTTTTGAAAATGCAACTAAATCAATAAAATCATATGAAAGAGCTGTTTGGTTTAGTAATGGCTATGGGCGCGCATTAATAGGCTTTACTGAACATATGTCAGCGATGACAAAAGAGACTCGCGACAGTATTAATTTCAAACCTTTGCCTATGTCTAACAATAACAATCCTCCTCTTTTTTACGCTGATGTTATTGCAGTTAATGCTAAAACAAAAAATAGAGAACTAGCTCTACAGTTAGCCAACATTATGGCATCTACAAAGGTCATGGTAGAAAGTATAGGAGCTGATAAAAAAAGTGTGTATCCGCAATATTTAATGTCTACACGTCAAAGCGTTTTTAAAGAGATAGGAAAGAACTTTCCAATTTATAATAAAATGCTTACAATGGTACAAGAATATAATCCTATTATGTTTAAGTTACCAGCAAACTCTGAAGAATGGTTAAAGAATATGAAAAATGATATTCGTACTAGAGCGCAAGCTAACTATACATGTGGCTGTGATCGAGTATCTTCTGTGATAATTTCAAGTTACATTACTGCAAACAACATTTGTACTGCAACATGCGCTAATTATGGTGGCTGGAACAAACAATGGACGAATGAAACACCCGCAGCGCCTTTAGGTAAATCTGTATGTGGTTGTAATTCATGTGCAAACTAAATTCATAAAGCAAAGTAAATATTATAATTTCGATCAATAAAACTCTTAAACGTCATAGTTTTTTGATCGAAATGGACTAAAAAGTTACTCCAAAATCTAACATTCAAATCCTTTTATAGCTACCTATGATTGATTTAAAAGAAAAATAGTATGTTTATAAATATACTATAAGTTAATTATAATATTACTTATACTAAAATACTTTTAGTATTAAAATAAATATACTAAAAAAGGAGCATAAGTATGTCCAGTGCATTCCCATATGAGACAATAGCTTTAAATAAAACTTTTTTTGGCAGAAGCGAAGAGATAAAAAGAATTGATAAATTCATAAAAGAATCCAATAATCTAGTAATTATATCAAAAAGAAGAATGGGAAAAAGTTCTTTAATCAATGAGATATTTAGAACTTTAGATAAATCAATAATTACTATTTATGCAGATATATTCGATATAACATCAGCAGAGGAGTTTGCATCATTTTTAATAAAAGGTTTAGCTAATTCGCAAAAAGGTGATATTAAGACAGTATTGAAAAAATTAGGCTCTCTTATTAAAAGAACAAGACTAGAACCTACAATTGATACTGACACATTAGAATATAGCATTAGGCCAAATGTTGCATCATTGAGCTATGAAGAGATATTAGAGGACTTTTTTAACTCTATAAATGAACTATCTAAAAAACAGAAGATAGTTGTCGCAATTGATGAATTTCAGCAAATATCTACAATTAAAGACAAAAAGATAGATGCTACATTTCGTAAATATATGCAAAGTAGTGAAAATATATCATTTATATTTCTAGGTTCTAAAAGACACACCTTAAATAGTCTATTTGAATATAAATCACCATTATTTGAAATGGCAACATCATTTGAGCTAAATCCAATCAAAATAGAAGAGACATATGAGTACATAAGAAAGTATCTTAAGATTGAACTAGAGCAATTAGAGTATATCTATGAACTATCTGATGGTGAAACAAAATTAATGCAGCATATCTTCCACATACTGCATACAACTTTCAAAAATAAAACAATCACAAAAGATATGATAGATAGCGCACTAACTGAAATATTAGATTATAAAACAGTTGCCTATAGGGCTATGCTTGATACTTTTACCATTAACCAAAAGAAAGCTTTTAAGATTATTCTTAAGTATGATAAGAATCTTTTTTCTAGTGATGTTCTAAAAGAGCAGAATTTAAATAAAAACATAATGCAATCAGCATTAAATAGTCTTTTTGAAAGAGAGATTATTGATAAAGAGGAGAATATATGGTTCTTTCCTGATCGAACACTAGAGATTTGGGGGAAGAAGAGATTTTCTTAAATTAGCTATAATTCTCTATAGACTATAAGGAAAACACATAAAAAGAGGAAAAAAACGGACTAAAGTAGGAACTATACCCCTAGATTGGAATGTTGTTAAGATTAAAGAAATATCAACAATAAAATCAGGAGCTACTCCCTTAAGAAGTAATGAATTGTATTTTACTAATGGGCAAATATGTTGGGTAAAGACTAGAGATTTAAATAATACTTATATTACAAATACTGAAGAGCAGATAACTCAAAAAGCACTAATAGAGACAAATCTTAAATTACTTCCAATAGATTCAATTTTGATTGCTATGTATGGTGGTTTTGGACAGATAGGAAAAACAGGCTTATTAAAAGTTAGAGCATGTTCAAATCAAGCACTCTCTTCATTGCAATTAAATAAAGACATTTCTCCAAGATTCATATTAGAATATTTAAACTTTAGAAGATTTTATTGGAAGAGATATGCAGCAAGTAGTAGAAAAGATCCAAATATTACAAAAAAAGATATTGAAGTTTTTCCAATTAGTCTTCCCCCACTAAAAGAGCAAAAAAAGATAGCAAAGATTTTAACTGCTTGGAGTAATGCTATTTCAAAACAAGAAGAGCTTATTAAAGTTAGGCAAGAGAATAAAAAAGCTCTAATGCAAAAGCTTTTAAGTGGTGAGATTCGCTTTGATGGGTTTAATGGAAAATGGAAAAAAGTTAAGTTATTTGAGATAGCAAAAAAAATGCAATCTGGTGGTACACCTCTTACTTCAAATAAAAGTTATTACAAAGGGGATATACCATTTGTAAAAGTAAATGATATTACCAAGGCAGGAAAATATTTATTATCTACTAATGTATCAATAAATAAAGAAGCTTTAAATAATTCGTCGGCATGGTTAGTACCTATGGATAGTTTGATTTATTCAATGTATGCTTCTGTAGGTTTTGTTAGTATAAATAAAATTGAAGTGGCAACAAGTCAAGCAATGATTAATATTATTCCAAATGAAAAAAAAGTTAATTTAGAATATCTATACTATTGCCTTTTAAATTTTAAAAAATATATTCATAAATATGTCAAAACCGGTACTCAAAGGAATCTAAGTACTCATACAGTAAAACATTTTTATATACATTCCCCCTCGCTAAAAGAACAACAAAAAATCGCAGGAGTTCTAACCATAACTGAACAAAAAATAGAATTACTAAAGAGTGAACTTATAGAACTAAAAGAGCAAAAAAAAGC
>Ga0316208_1000833_pt1 | contig 33310 bp, 34 predicted proteins | sample 3monopyrite_MG_FD_204944 | JGI IMG/M metagenome (GOLD analysis project Ga0316208, IMG submission 204944) | Microbial mat bacterial communities from mineral coupon in-situ incubated in ocean water Damariscotta River, Maine, United States -... | ecosystem: Environmental > Aquatic > Marine >...
CCTTTTCCAATTTGGTTTTGACGCCTGTACGCTTAGCCTGCTTATTTTTCTGCCGCATGTCTTGCCTACCTATCCCATCATTCTACTAGCTGACTATAACCAAAGAATTTATTCTCCACATTTATACTAAACAAACTATTATAGATTATCATGGAGCTTTAACCCTACTGCTTGCAAGGGCAATGCCAATAAAAGCCAAGATTGAGCCACACATATGTTTGGTCTACCCAATGTGATATCCTTATAGTATAACGAGTTAAATGGTATTTGACCTAGAAAAGTTACCATTTATTATGAATTGAATGTTAGTAACGAACAACTGGGGAGGAAAATATGGCACTGAAATTATCTTTAAAGCCTGATGAAAAGCTTGTCATAAATGGCGCGGTTATTGCAAATGGTGATAGAAGATCAACGCTCATTGTTCATAACAAGGCGTCAATCTTACGAGAAAAGGATATAATGCAAGAACAAGATGTTGTGTCGCCAGCAAAGAGAATCTACTTCCCTATCATGCTTATGTATATGGATGGTGGTGCTGACAATAAATACTATGATGAATTCGTTTTGCGCATGACAGAGTTTATGAATGCAATCACAACGCCTACTGCTATTGAAACTTGTGTTAGAATAAGCCGGGATGTGATGGATAGAAACTATTATAAAGCCCTCATTAACTGCAAAAAACTTATTGTTTTTGAGCAAGACCGTATGGGAGCAACAGGTACTACAGAGTAACACCCTAGAGTAAACAACCGGATATATGAATGTCATACCAAGCCTACAAAAAAGCCCAGACTTCTGCGGAACGTCCAAGCCAAGTAGAATATCGCCTGATGGCACAGGTAACGAATGCCCTTATTCAGGCACAAGAGCGTGGCCTCAAAGACATTCAGATGATTGAGGCTCTTGATTGGAACCGCCGTATGTGGTCAACATTTTCATCTGACTGCGGCACAGAAGGTAATCAATTACCTGATCAACTTAGGGCCAGTATCATTTCTCTGTCTATTTGGGTTTCCAGGCATTCTTCTGCTGTTATGCGCGGCACCGAAAAAATTGACGACCTCATAGATATTAACCGCACGATTATGGAAGGCCTTGCGGCTCAAGAAAAACTACAACAGCAAGCACAACAGCAACAAGAAGCCGAACCTGCGCCTGCAAACCCCTTAAATTCGCTGTTATAAGGTATTTATTTCCCACTGCTCGGCATATTTTGCCCATAAATCTCGCCTCAGCACACCCTTCTGGTATTTTTTTCCCACTACGAATAATTTCCATTTTCCTAAAATTTCGCTATTATTATAATAATTTCAAAGCATTAATAAAATATCATACCTAGTATAAAAACTGGCACGCCCCCTGCTTGTATTGTTTCGGATGCAAAATGCGTCCACTGAGCAAAATGCTCTGAACAACTCTCAGAATGGAGATACAAAATGGCGTTTTCCGTAAACACCAATGCAGGTGCGTTTGCAGCCCTGCAAAATCTAAACAAAACAACTGCAGCCCTCAATACAACTCAAACTCAGATTAACACCGGCCTTAAAGTTGCGTCTGCTAAAGATGACGCGGCTACATTTGCGATTGCGCAAAAACTACGCGGTGACGTAGCTGGTTTGAATGCAGTGAAATCCTCTCTAGACCGTGCTCAATCTACAATTGATGTTGCTATCGCTGCTGGTGAAGCTGTGTCTGACCTTCTTATCGAACTGAAAGAAAAAGCTGTTGCGGCAAAAGATACGGGCCTCGATACGGCAAGCCGTTCATCTCTCAACAATGACTTTAAGCAATTAAGAGACCAAATCACGTCGATCGTCTCAAACGCTGAATTTAATGGTTCTAATGCTGTGAAAAACAGCGGGACTGCCATTGTTGCGATTACCAATGATACGGGTGCAAACTCAATCACGATTGCCGCACAAGACCTCTCTCTTGCAGGCAGTAAAGTTTCTCTTACTGCAGGAAGCTCCATTAGCACTCAAGACCTTGCTTCTACAGCTGTTGCAAACATTGAATCCTCTATTTCAAATGTGAACACAGCTCTATCAGCCCTTGGTTCAGGCGCTAAACGTCTTGACCTACAAAGAGCCTTCGTTAACAAACTGTCTGACTCCATTGAAGTGGGTGTTGGTAACCTTGTGGATGCTGACTTGGCTAAAACAAGTGCCAACTTGCAGTCTTTGCAGGTGAAACAGCAGCTTGGTCTACAAGCCCTGTCTATCGCCAATCAGGCGCCATCGACAGTACTGGGTCTATTCCGGTAAGTGGTCCTTTAGAAACCACATCCTTAAGGGCCCTTCGGGGCCCTTTTTTATTGGGAAAACTTTGCCGCACCCACCCACCTCAGCAAATACTACCCACTAATATTTACTCCCCAAGTCAGTCAAAACGTCAAATTTCATAAAATATTCATGTTTTCCAATAGCTTACAAATGGCACACCCTTTGCGAATATGAGTGCGAGAGCAGAAAGGCTCAACAAATTTCTCAAAAGGAGACGACTAATGACTTTTTCAGTCAATACAAATGCGTCAGCTTTGTCTGCGTTGCAAAACCTAAACAAAACTGCCGTGAGACTAGAAAACACACAGACTGCCATCAATACGGGAATGAAAGTGGCTTCATCTAAAGACAACGGCGCAGTTTTTGCTATAGCACAGTCCCTTAGGGCTGATGTGTCAGGCATTAAAGCTGCAACATCATCAATAGATAGGGCCCTATCAACCATTGAGGTAGCTATCGCCGCAGGCGAAGCTGTTTCAGACCTTCTTATTGAAATGAAGGAAAAGGCGGTTGCTGCAAAAGACACTGGTCTTGACACAGCTAGTCGTACCTCACTCAACAATGATTTCAAGCAATTGCGTGATCAAATTTCATCAATTGTAACGAATGCCGAATTTAACGGCACTAATGTTGTGAAAAATGGTGGATCAGATATTGTTGCCATCACAAATGATACAGGTAGCAATACTATTACGGTAGGTGCGCAAGATCTTTCTCTTGCAGGCACTGTTGTCGCCCTAAGCGCCGGCAGTTCCATTAGCACACAAGATCTCGCTTCAACATCTGTCGCTAACATTGAAAGTTCAATCCAAAACGTAAACGCCTCCCTATCTGCTCTTGGGGCTGGTGCACGGCGGCTGGATCTACAAAAAACATTCATTAGTCAGCTACAGGATACTATTGAAGTCGGGATCGGTAATCTCGTTGATGCGGACATGGCAAAAGCGTCTGCTGACCTACAATCCTTGCAGGTTAAACAGCAGCTTGGCCTACAAGCACTTTCGATTGCAAATCAAGCACCGCAATCTGTGCTGGGTCTGTTCCAATAAGTCATATAACAAATGCCGAGCGGATAATGTCCGCTCGGCACTTTTTACCCCTCACACCCCTTTATAACGGCAAAAACTTCCATTCAGGCAATTTTTGCCTATTTGTTGTATTTTACATGTTTCCGTGTTTATAGAATTTTAACTATATCTTTCAATTGGTTATAATATTTTTATTCGCGCATAATTTTGGCGCAATAGTTGCATATTACCCCTTGGGACAAAACGTCCTATAGGCAAAATGCCTAATATAAAAACTCCAAAAAGGAGAAGCAAAATGGCTTTCTCGGTAAACACTAATGCAGGTGCGTTTGCAGCTCTGCAAAACCTTAATAAGACAAGCTCTAGTCTTCAAACTGTACAAAGTCGGATTAATACTGGTCAAAAAGTATCATCCGCTAAAGATGACGCAGCAACATTTGCTATCGCACAGAAACTACGCGGTGACGTTGCTGGTTTGAATGCAGTGAAATCCTCTCTTGACCGTGCTCAATCTACAATTGATGTTGCTATCGCCGCTGGTGAAGCTGTGTCTGACCTTCTTATTGAGCTAAAAGAAAAAGCAGTTGCGGCAAAAGATACTGGCCTCGATACAGCCAGCCGCGCCTCGCTTAACAATGACTTCAAACAGTTGCGCGATCAAATCACGTCGATCGTCTCAAACGCTGAGTTTAACGGTACAAACACTGTTAAAAACAGCGGTAGTGCAATTGTTGCTCTTACAAGTGATGATGGCTCAAATACGATTACTATTGCTGCCCAAGATTTATCTTTGGCAGGTAGTAAAGTTACCCTGACTGCGGGTAGCTCCATTAGCACTCAAGACCTTGCTTCCACAGCTGTTGCGAACATTGAATCCTCTATTTCAAATGTGAATACAGCCCTATCAGCTCTTGGTTCAGGCGCTAAACGTCTTGATCTGCAAAGGTCATTCGTTAACAAACTCTCTGATTCTATTGAAGTTGGTGTTGGTAACCTTGTGGATGCTGACCTTGCCAAAGAGTCTGCTAGTTTGCAGGCCCTCCAGGTGAAACAGCAGCTGGGTTTACAGGCTTTGTCGATCGCTAATCAAGCACCATCGACAGTACTAGGTCTCTTCCGATAATAGCTTTCGGGTGAGCCGGGCAACTGGCTCACCTGCCTATTAAAAGAAGTGATCATTATCACTTTAAGAAATTAGCAAACTAAGTTTGCTTGGAGTTAAACGATGACGGAAATCAGCAACATAAACGGTGGAGGCCAGGTGGTTAACCTGAAGTCTACTAATGTGCAGAGCCCAGATTCGAACGGCACTGGTCGCGTTACCAGTAGTGGCCCACCCGCAGCAACCGCTGCTCCCTCAAAAGGGGGAGAAACGCTTGCTCCCGGACAAGACCCATTGGTAAAAGCGGCACAGGCAATTGAAGAATTTGTGCCTGAAAAAGGACCAACAACAAAACTGCGCATTGACAAAGATGATGATACAGGTCGCTTTGTATACAAGAGTGTAGATGCGGAATCTGGAGAGGTTATAAAACAATTTCCCCCAGAAACCATATTAGAACTCATTTCACAGTACCGCAGTTTAGAAGGTCTAGTCGTTGATAACGATGCTTAAGTCGCAGTACTAAATATACTGCGACCAGGCGTCGTTTTGACGCTGATAAATATGTTTCACCTTTACTGGGTTTGCCTTGGCAAGTCGCGGTACGGGTTTTTTTTGATTCTGCTTTCAACGTCCCTTTAAAACCCAAGTTTGTTATTGGACATCAGGCCTCTATGCTCTATGTCACAAAGTACTCTTTATATAGTTTTGATGATACAGGAGATGCCTCAAATGAAATTTCAAGGCACAGATCAATATGTAGCAACAGAAGACCTAAAAGTGGCAGTGAATGCAGCCGCCACACTGCGCCGCCCCCTTCTGATCAAGGGCGAGCCTGGCACGGGGAAAACTGTTCTTGCAAATGAAGTGGCTGAGGCGTTTGGCATGCCGTTGATTGAGTGGCACATCAAATCAACAACCAAAGCACAACAAGGTCTCTATGAATATGATGCAGTTTCACGTCTCAGGGATAGTCAATTAGGCGACGAAAAAGTCCAAGACATTAAAAACTATATCAAACGTGGTAAGCTGTGGGATGCCTTTGAAAGTGCAGAAACACCGGTTCTGCTCATTGATGAAATTGACAAGGCCGATATTGAGTTTCCAAACGATTTACTCCTTGAGCTCGACCGTATGGAGTTTCATGTTTATGAAACGGGCGAGACCATAAAGGCCAAGAACAGGCCTGTTATCATCATTACATCAAATAATGAAAAGGAATTACCCGACGCCTTTTTGCGCCGGTGCTTTTTCCATTTTATTAAATTCCCCGACCCAGCGACAATGCAGGACATTATCAATGTTCATTACCCAAAAATTCAGCATGACCTTGTAAAAGAGGCTCTGAGTATTTTCTTCGATATTCGAGACGTACCCGGACTGAAGAAAAAACCGTCAACAAGTGAGCTTCTTGATTGGCTCAAGCTACTTATGGCTGAAGACCTGCCCCTTGAAGTTCTTCGATCCAAAGATCCAAGCCAGCTAATTCCTCCCTTACATGGGGCACTGTTGAAAAATGAACAAGATGTACATCTCTTTGAGCGCCTTGCCTTCATGAACCGGCGCCAAGCCCGTTAACATTGAGATACACCGATGTTTATCAATTTTTTTTATGAACTCAAAAATGACGGTCTCCCTGTTTCCATCAAAGAGTATTTAACTTTGATGGAAGCCCTCAAACAGGGTTGTTCCGACATGAGTGTCGATAATTTTTATTATCTCTCTCGCTCTGTTTTTATAAAGGACGAGACAAAGCTCGACAAATTCGACCGGGTTTTTGCCAAAGTTTTTGAGGGTATAGAATTTATTGCCGATGATGAAGCCGCCGATATTCCCGATGAATGGCTGAAAAAACTAGCCGAGCTCCACATGAGTGAAGAAGAGATGGAAAAAATCAACGCCTTGGGGGACTGGGATGAGATTATGGAAACTCTCAAAAAACGCCTCGAAGAACAAAAGGAGCGCCACCAGGGCGGGAGTAAATGGATTGGTACAGCAGGTACCAGCCCCTTTGGGGCTTACGGCTTTAATCCTGAAGGTGTGCGCATTGGACAAAAAGACGGCCGTCACGGGAGAGCCATTAAAGTATGGGATAAGAGAGAGTTTAAAAACCTCGATGACAGTGTTGAACTAGGTACGAGAAACATAAAAATTGCTCTGAAAAAACTTCGCCAATTTGCGCGCCAAGGTGAAGCAACTGAACTTGATCTGGATGGCACAATCAAAGCCACCGCACACAATGGATTTCTTGACATTAAAATGGTGCCTGAGCGCCATAATGCTGTGAAGATACTTTTGTTTCTGGATATTGGTGGTTCAATGGACCCCCATATAAAAGTGTGTGAAGAACTATTTTCTGCAGCCCGCAGTGAATTTAAACACCTAGAGTTTTTCTACTTCCATAACTGCTTGTATGAAAAAGTATGGAGCGACAATGCGCGCCGACATACAGAAACCCGTTCCACAATGGATGTTATGCACACCTATCCCCACGATTATAAGGTTATCTTCATCGGCGACGCCTCCATGAGTCCGTATGAAATTTCTTATCCTGGTGGGTCAGTAGAGCATTGGAATGAAGAATCCGGCGAGGTCTGGATGAAGCGCCTCACCAATATTTATCAAAAAGCTATCTGGTTGAACCCAGTCCCCGAAGAACATTGGACATATAGTCAATCAATACAAATGATGAAGAATTTAGTTGGTGGCCGCATGCATCCCCTAACTCTTAGTGGGATAGATGCTGCGGTGAAAGACCTCCGGTAAAAACGCCCTCTATTTATATAAAAAGAACTTCACGTCATCTCATTCATATACTTGACATAGGCTTTATGTAAGTCATGGTATGTCCTTCTATCAATCTTAATAAAACAGTCCCATTTGGAGCGCTAAAATGAAAAAATACGCTGTGCTTTTCTCTGCATTTCTAGCAGGATGTTCCACGACAGTGAAAGATCCACCGCCTCCTCTAAGTAATACTGTAAGTGATACTGTTATGGGCACCACTTCAAGCTGGTTTGCTGATGGACAAGCCACCATGCAGAAAAAGCTAAACCAAAAAGAAAATAAACGCCGGGCAAAAAATGTTATTCTCTTTATTGGGGACGGTATGGGCATTTCAACCTTAACCGCAGGTCGCATTTTGGAAGGCCAAATGGCCGGACGGTCCGGTGAAGAAGGCCTGCTAAGTTTTGAGGCGTTCCCATACACGGCCTTAGTCAAAACTTATAATGTCGATGCGCAAGTGCCCGATTCTGCTGGCACAGCTTCGGCTTTAAATACTGGCACAAAAACCCGAATTGGCGTTATCAACACAGCACCAACACACCCGCAAAATGTATGTAAAGGTATGCAGAAAAATGCTCCCATTCCTTTTGCATATTATGCTGAACAGGCGGGCATGAGCACGGGCATTGTTAGTACAGCACGCCTTACGCATGCTACGCCTGCTGCTGTTTATGCCCACAGTCCTAGCCGGCGCTGGGAATCAGATGCTGATCTAACCGATGAAGCCAGAGAAAATGGCTGTGTTGACATTGCGTCCCAGATTACCGCTGACATGGGCGGAGACGGCCTCGAAGTGGCCCTTGGCGGCGGGCGGGCAAATTTTTTACCTGTTGGGGAAGGCCACGGGCTACGTCAGGATAAGAAAAACATCCCCTCACTCTGGACCGCAGGACGCAAAGATGCTCGCTATATTACATCTGCACAAGAACTGGATACTATTGACTATAAAAATACTAACCATCTCTTGGGGCTCTTTAACGATGACCACATGACATACAATGCTATGCGGCCTGAGAATGAGCCTTCCCTAGCAGAAATGACCGAAGTTGCCATTAAATCCTTATCTAAAAATAAAAAAGGATATTATTTAATGGTAGAGGCTGGCCGGATTGACCATGGCCACCATGCTGGTAATGCTTTCTCTGCTCTGACAGAAACGGCAGCCCTGTCTGCAGCCGTTAAAAAAGCTCTTGAGCTTGTAGATACAAAAGACACTTTAATTCTGGTCACAGCCGATCACAGCCACGCCTTTACGATGTCAGGGTACCCGCGCCGTGGGAACCCTATTCTCGGCCTTGTAGCCCCCACTATTGGGGCTGGGTACGATCAAGAAGACTATACCTTGGCTGAAGACGGCAAACCCTACACCACCCTTGGTTATCAAAATGGCCCAGGCGCAATTGATGGCGACCGTGAAAAACTAAGCCAAGAAGAGGTTCTTGAGCCTTCATTCTTACAGCAATCCGCTTACCCACTCCACAGTGAAACACACGGCGGAGAAGATGTAGCTCTCTTTGCGGTTGGACCATGGGCACACCTTGTGCACGGAACTATAGAGCAAAATCTAGTGTTTCATATTATGGATCACGCGCTTAAACTTCGCAAACGCGCTGGAAAAAAGTAATATATATGCTAAAGGGCCGCATATGCGGCCCTCTCATTAAAACTATTAAGCTTTTATACTAGTCAGCTTCCTCACTAAGTATTTTAATACTTGCGGTCATGGGCCCATTCGCTGAAGCGATACGTTTACTGGATACAGTCGCGTCACGTTGTAGATTTTTATACTCCGTAACACTAGTTGCAATAGCGTAGCGCAAATTAAGAGAGAAGGTTAACTTTTCCCCCTTATACCCAGCGGGTAAACTCGGAAAATCAACACGCTGTACGAGGCGCCTCGATGCTCCATTAAGAAATACGCTTCTATCTTTTTTCGTTTGCTTTACTTCCAGAACATTCCCTTTTCTGTCAACGCTTACACGGAAAGTCGTCGTACCCTCATCCCCCTGACGGATAGCCATTTGCGGGTACCGCATTTCAGAATTAACTGACTTTCCTGCAGCTTGTGACCAAGAAACTAAATCTGCTCCCGGTGCATCTGCATAAACAACAGAGCCTGCAGACATGCCTGCGGCCAAAACGGCTGTTATCAAATTTTTATTAAGAATTGTATGTATCATTTTTTTTATTCCTCGCTTTTTAAACCTGCGCCCTGTCAAGCGCCTGTTCATCAAACATAAGGCATAAAAAAACTATTTACAGGGGTAACGCGACGAATTGTTTAAATATGCGTCTAACTGATAAACCTTTTATAACCAATGGTTTATACGGTTATACATAAAGATAAACTAATGATATTTACACTGTGCTTACGAACCATATCCGAATCTATAGACGAGAAATATTTTGTTAAAACGCCCTAATGAAAAGTCATCTAATATATCTTCAGTTCGGTCAATTAGGCCGTCCCATATTTTTCAATAGCTTCACTCAAGCTTTCTGTGAGTTTTTGACCTATTTCACCACCGTCGCCACTAACGCGCCCACGGATGACAGCCCGCATTGCATCCAGATGGCTTTTCACTAACTCAACCTGATTATCTTCAATTCCATCGGAGCTTTTAACGGTACATCCATAAAGACTGTCTGCAAAAGATGTAATAAGCGGGTATCCAAAAGTTCCACCCTGCCCTTTCATATCGTGCGCAATATGATTAATTTCTTCAAAACAGTCCCGCCTTTTTTCGGGGCTGTCCACACAGCGGCCATGTTGTTCCTGCAATTTTACAATAAGCGCGCTTACCCAGTCAGGATAATCTTCTGACATTTTGCTAAGCGCTTTTTCTGCGGCTTCAAGGGCCTCTAGTGAAATAGTTGTTGACCCACGCGTAAGGCCTGCGGTTTTTTCCTTCAGTCTGTTTTGAAAACGGTAAAAACGGACGATAACGGGTTTGTTGCTAGCCACGAATAATCTCCACGCCTTCACTTTTATCAGTTAAAACACGACGTTCAGCAGCATCAGATTCTATTTTTCGACGCCTTCTATCCGGCCCAAAAAATTCTTTCGTATGCACAAATTGCCGCGGCCTTTCAATGATCGAAATAAGCTTCTCGCCAATGTTTTTAATCGTAAATGGCTTCGCTAAAATTTCTGACACCCCCATCTCACGAGCCTGCACAATGCGCTCAGGCTCAGTATAGCTGGTTATCATAACAAACGGCACGAAGCGATCGGGGCTATCTTTGTGACGGCGTACCCACCGTAAAAACATCATCCCATCAATAGGATGCATATCCCAATTGGATATCACTATATCAATTTGCTGTACGCCAATCTTCATAGGCTCATTTTTTACCCGTTGAAGAAAATGGATTGCATCTCCTCCGTGCTCAACGGCAAAAACATTTCCCACGCCGAGAACCTTGAGTGAATTAACAAGCAAAGACCGGATAAAAGGGCTATCTTCTGCTAATAAAACATTAACCCGATCAAAATCATATTCACTCATAAAATTGCCCACTTACAGTTTCATAAAACTTTATATGCAGCCTATCTTTACCGCTTTGAACTTAAAACGCCAATATTTTCATCGACCTACTCAAAGTAGATAGGGTTTTTCTTACCTTCTTGCTCCGATGTGAGAAATTAGAACCTCAAGACGGCTCTCAAGTTCAGTCAATATTGTTACACGTTTTATTGTGCCTGCTTGGGGGGCACCTAAGTGCTCGGCTCTTTCCGCTTCACGGGCTAAATTCCATGCACCAATACTACGCGCCGCCCCTTTAAGCTTATGGGCTGTTATTTTCCAGTCCGTACCCGTAGTATCACTCAATGCTTTTAAATAGTCAGGCGTATTCTCAACAAAAATATCAAGGATTTGTTTTTCAAACCCCGGATCTCCCCCTGTAAACGCTGCTAAATGTGCATCATCCAAAATTATTGTTTCATCCCAGTCAGTTTCTTTCACATTCTTACCTATATGATGTCATAATTATGAATAATACTTGGCTATATTACGAATACCGCTTGGCAACTTGCTGGCCTTCTGCTGTCAGCTTACAGACAAGCCACGCAGGTTTTATAGGGTTTTTAAACCATACCTCACACCACCCACGGGAAAGGCATGATTGAATAGTTTGCTCCTTGATTCGTTGCCCCTTCTGATCAAAAAGAGGCAGTTTGCCTCCAGCTTCTGAAAGGCCACGGCGCAAATAACGGAGCTGCGCCTCTGACGGGCGCGATTTGCGCACGCTCATTGAAGGCGTATTATTTTCCAAGGTTTTAGCCATATTGGCACCATTCCTTACCAGCTTGCTTTATGATATTATGCTATAAAACAATAAAATTACCTAGTGACGTCTTTTCCACAAATCTCTAGCTCTGTTGACACTGGTAATTTACCCTTAAACTATCGTATTTATAAATGTAGAAATCCTTTAACTGCTATGGATCAGAGGGCCACATGTCAAAAGCTGAGTTGGACTTTCCAGAAATGGATCAATCTACCGACGGTACTACTGAAGAATTTGCCCTCGCACAAAGGCAGCAAGCCCGCAATATTCGACGTTTAATGCCTGTAATCATTGCTGGAACCCTTAGCCTGCTGTGGACGGTGGCTTGTGTTTTACTTGTTTTACAAAGCGAAAAGATTGCCAATTCATCATCTTTAACAGATTTTTCAATTCTGCTTGCTGGCTATGCAACACCTGTCGCTATTTTTTGGCTTGTTGCGCTTGCCTTTCAACGCACAGATCCTTTGCTCGAACGCCGCCTCGCAATGTCACAGAATCTGCACAAGGCTATCGCACCCGTTGAGGCAGCGGAACAGCGCCTCGCTGTTCTAAGCAGAACATTACGCAAAGAGCTGGAAAGTGTTGATGCCGTTGCGGATTTAGCCGCTGATCGCATTAAAAACCTTGAAAATCGATTTCAAGAACAAATCAGCAGTCTGTTTTCTGCCGCTGCGGACACAGAAGCGCGTACAACCAGCATCCGCGATGTACTTGAACGGGAACGTACAGCAATCGATGGCTTAACGCAGGATGTGGAAAGTCGCTTTTCTGTGCTTGAGACAATGGTCCACACAATTGCCTCACGCCTTGAAGGTGCTGGCGAAACAGCTGCCAACACAGCCGACCATGCCAAAGAACGCCTTGAAGGGAGTTTTAATAATATCAACCGCGCCACTGAAGACTTTGAAACACGCCTGGACACAGCAGGACAGAATGTTGCTAACCGAGCAGAAAAGGTGCAAGAAATAGCCCTTGATGTTGAACAGCGCTTACAAACTTCAACGCAGAATGCCCATTCTAGCATGGAGCGTTTTTCAGAAAATGTCACAGACCTTGAACAACGTTCGAATGAACTTTCAGAGTATATGATTACACAGGCCTCCACCTTAAAAGAAATGGCGACTAAGGCAGCACTTGAATCTGCAAAAATTGAAGAAACACTTCGCGACCACATCGGTGAAGTTCGTTCTGCGGCGGCAGAAGCTCTCGACCGTACCAATGATGTTAGTTCCACAGTCTCTGAACGTGCCAAAGGCATGACAGACCTTGTATACGGAACAGTTGAAAAAGCAAAAGCCCTACTGGACGAAGCGGGGCAATCCCTTGAGGCACACTGCAACTCGGCCTTATCCACAAGTGAAGAAGTTAATAAAAAGACATTGGAAACCACAGCCGCGACAGGGGCCTCTATTCTGGAGCATGTAGAAAAGGCTGACAGTATCTTAATGGGTGGCTTGGAACGGGCTAAACAAGCCTTAGACACTACAATGGTAAACATTACAGAGCATAGCGACACGGCTGTACAACATGCCGAAGATACCGCTGTCAGAACCTTACAACATATCCGCCAATTACGTGCTGGTGTTGAGGAGCAACTGGAAGAGTTAGCCAAAGCTGGAACTGATGCAGGTAAAACCCTTGCAAGTTCAGCAGACGCAATCGCTGAAAAGTCGGCAGAGCTAGCGGGCCGGTCTGAGAAAACTGGCCTGGAGCTTGCTGCAGTTAGAGAAAAAATGGCCCTTCAAAGCGAGGTCATTGCCGAAGTTTTAAATGAAACACGAATGAAACTTTCTCATTTAGAAAATGACCTTACAAATCAGCGTAATATTTTAAATGCTGCGTCTAGCGAGGCTGCGGACAGAGTAATTGAGGCTTCTGAACGCTTTGCCAATCAAAGCCGCATGATACAGGAAACAGCAGAAACCGTAGAAGTTGGCTTGAGTAATAAAGGCGGTGAACTTGTGTCCCTTATTGATAAAATTGGCAATTCTAGCGAAGAAACTAAAATCAAGATTGATGACGCAGCAACCGGCCTCACGGAAAAATCATACGAACTCCGGTCTGAACTAAAGGAAACAGGTATTGCCCTTGGCACGGCTGCTGAAGCTTTCGCAGGCGAGCGCGAAATAATCAAAGATGAAACACAAGAGGTTATTGGAGAACTCAATAGAGCATCCGACACCATGGGCGCAGAAGTTAAAAAATTCACAGAACAGTCCGCTGACGCAGCTGACAGACTAGACACAGCAAGCCAAACGCTAATGGACCAAACTGAACGTGCTAATACCTACATGAAAAAGTCCGTCGATGATGTTCGAGCCGAGCTTTCTGGAAGCCTTGAAGAAATTGGTAACAAGGCGAACGAGCGTATCACCTATATTCAAGAAGAAATGCAAGCAACTTTATCTCGCGTGCTCTCAAATTACCAAACTACTGCCGACCAAGCAGAAAAAGAGAGCGCGCTTCTGGCTATGCGCCTTGGTAATGAGGCTGATAAAATTGCTGAACGCGCAGAACAGTTTATAGGAAAAACAGCCGATATTGAAAAACGCATAGCAGCTGCGACCAAAAATGATTTTGCGCGTACCTCTCAGCTTTTAATGGAAAGCATGCAGTCCAGTTCTATTGATATCCATAAAGCCTTATCCGATGATCTGCCTGATAGTGTTTGGGAAGATTATCTAGCCGGTGATAAATCTGTCTTCATGCGTCGTACCGTGAAAATTGGGAGTAGAAAAGTCCGGAAAGCAATTGGTGACAAATTCAACGCCAACTCAGAGTTTAGAGAAAATGTTGCACGCTACTGTCGTGACTTTGAAGGCATGATGGAGCGCGCTATGTTAGGCGACAAAGGGAATACAATGTCTGTTACTCTTATCTCTTCTGACATGGGTAAACTTTACTTGATGCTAGGGCAATCAATCAAAAAAATATAGCAAGATAGTGTCAGTTGATGCCGGGGGAAATTTTATGATATTCAAGCACTTAACTATGGTTGCGGTGCTGATAAGCACAAGTTACCTCATGAGTGCCTGTAGTGAGCCTATATCCACTGACACCAAAACACCCCACCCTAAAGCCTCAAAACCTGTTTCATGGCGCCTGACAAGCACCTACCCCTCTTCTCTCTTACAAATTGGAACAATGGGGAAACGTATTGTTACAGAAATTGCGAAAGTTACAGGGGGCACTGTCACAATAAAACTCCATGAACCCGGTGTACTTGCTCCACCTTTTGAAACATTTGACGCCGTGCGGTACGGCGCTGTAGAAGCAGGCTGGTCTACGCCCGGTTACTGGGCTGGCAAAGAGCCTGCCTTACAACTTTTTGCCTCTGTGCCGTTTGGACCTTCTGCTCCAGAGTATCTCGGCTGGTACGATTTTGGCGGGGGTAAAGCGCTCTTTGAAGAAATTTATCATAAGCATAATATTCATAGCATTATTTGTGGCATGACCCCTCCTGAAGCAGCGGGCTGGTATAAGAAAGAAATCAATAAAATCGAAGATTTTAAAGGCCTAAAAATCCGGTTCTTTGGTCTTGGGGCTAAAGTCTTGGAAGAAATAGGTGCCGCACCACAATTGATAGCAGGCGGCGAAATATACCAAGCACTTGAACTTGGTACAATTGACGCCACAGAATATGCGATGCCCGCTGTTGACTACAAAATGGGCTTTTATGAGGTTGCTAAACATTATTATTTTCCGGGCTGGCACCAACAATCAACTTTCTTTGAACTTATGATAAACCTCGATGCATGGAATGCCCTATCAGAAACACAGCAATATCAAATTGATACAGCCTGTGCGGCTAATGTACGCTTTGGTATTTCTGAAGGCGAAGCCCTACAAGCGGATGCTATTGCAAAACTTGAGGCTGTCGGTGTCGAAATTCATACATGGACGCCTGAAATATTGGCTGCACTTCGCACAGCTTGGGAAAAAGTTGCGACGGACCTTGCCGCAAACGACCCTCAGTTTGCACTTGTTTGGCAGTCCCTTCAAGACTTCAGAACAAAGTATAAAGCATGGGCAAGTCGTGGGTATTTAAAGGAATAACCCGATGGGCATGCTCCTTCAAATATCCAGATGGATGGAAACATTAAGCGCGCGCATCGCTAAAGTTTCTGTTTGGCTTATTCTTATTCTTATGCTGGTGATTGTCACCGATGTTACACTTCGCAGATGGTTTGTTATTGGATCAACCAAATTACAAGAACTTGAATGGCATATCCACGGGGCACTTTTTCTTCTTTGCCTTGGGTGGGCCTATACAAAAAATGCGCATGTTCGCATTGAGCTTTTTTCAGAAAAATTAGGCCCATGTAGTGCCGCCGCAATCGAGCTGCTTGGTTGCTGCCTTTTCTTGTTACCCTATGTAGGTGCTATATTGCTCTTTGGGTACGATTATACGGCTTTCAGTGTTGAATATAATGAAGCGTCTGCTTCTGCAACAGGCCTGCCTTATCGCTGGATTATAAAGTCCGTCATTCTTATCGGCTTTGCTTTACTTGGCTTTGCTGGAATAGCACGGCTTTTGGAGGCTATTGTCTTTCTTTTTGGTCCCAAGCCTCTCGCTGAAAAAACTTCTTTCATGAACCGCCCTCAACACACAACTGGAGCCTCATAATGGAGGGGTTCGCCGAAATATTACCTCTCCTGATGTTTGTAATCCTTATTCCCTTTTTGTTTTCTGGTTTTCCTGTGGCCTTTGTGCTTGGTGGCGTAGGGCTTGGATTTTGGCTTCTTGCTGTTAGCCTTGGCCTAGAAAATCCAAATAGTTTTTTTTTAGTCATTAGCCGCATATACGGTGGGGTTATTAGCAAGCTGGTTCTTGTTGCCATACCCATGTTTATATTTATGGGTACCATGCTAGAGCGCAGTGGTATTGCACGAGACCTTCTTAATACTTTGCAACTTATGACACGCCGTATTCCGGGCGGTCTCGCTCTTTCTGTTACCATCATTGGGGTTATTCTCGCTGCTACAACAGGTATAATTGGGGCGAGTGTTGTCATGATGACATTGCTTGCCTTGCCCGTTATGCTCAAAAAGGGTTATGACATACCGCTTGCAACAGGCACCATTGCAGCATCAGGGACGCTGGGCATCTTGTTACCCCCCTCCATCATGCTTGTTGTTATGGCAGACCTGCTCTCAACTTCTGCGGGGGGGCTATTCATGGCAGCGATCGGGCCAAGCTTGTTCCTAGCCATGCTTTATATGGGGTATATATTCATCCGCGTGTGGCACAACCCTGCTCTTGCACCAGCCCTTGATGAGCCAGACGCCGAAAACCAAGCCTTGTCCACAAGCATGATTTTACGAAGTTTTGTGCCACCTATCCTGCTGATTGCTGTAGTTTTGGGCTCCATCTTTGGGGGCTATGCTACACCGACAGAAGCAAGCGGTATTGGGGCCTTCGGCGCCCTTGTTTTGGCTTTTATCAAACGCAAGCTTACATTCCCAATACTACAAGATGTTCTAGAACAGTCGGCTTTGACCACGACGATGCTGTTTGGGCTTTTTGTTGGTGCGACAGCTTTTTCCTATGTATTTGCACTGCTTGGAGGCCATGACCTCATCATTCATCTTATGGAGCTTACCGGTACAGGCCCTTGGGCTATTCTCACGCTGCTTATGATTGTTGTTTTCTTATTAGGATTTTTTTTCGACTGGATCGAAATAACCCTTATCATTTTGCCCGTATTTGCGCCTGTTATTGCAAAACTCGATTTTGGAACACATTTAAGCGACCCTTCGCTAACTGTTTCGTGGTTTGCCATTTTGATGGCCGTTAACCTGCAAACCAGTTTTCTTACCCCTCCTTTTGGATTTGCCCTCTTTTATATGAAGGGCGCAGCTCCAAAAGGAGTTAAGCTCAAGGACATTTACAAGGGTGTTGTACCTTTTGTTTTACTCCAACTTCTTGGTCTAATCACTCTGCTTTTATGGCCAGATCTAGCTTTATGGTTACCACGTACCCTCACAGAATAAACAAAGAAAAAGGGGCACCGAAGAGCCCCCTATAATAGTTACACCGTAATTTATCATTCAAAGCGGTATGTCATACGAAGCCCAAAGGTGCGCGGCGTTAATACTGTCACCTGATAGGACCTGACTGAATGACCCAAAATAGTTTGGTTACTCAACCGTGTACTTTGAACACCCGTTTCACCGTATTCGTTAAACAAGTTGTTCACGTATGCTGTTACAGACCACGCCTCTGCATCATACACCACTGTTGCATTTGCAACGCCAAAGCCCCCAAGCGTACGGCTATTGCCCCGCGCACCTGTTCTGGAAAGTACATTTCCTTGAACTGCATAACTGAAGTTATAATGCAGGGAATTGCCGTTATCGAGTGGTTGATCATAATTCGCAAAAATAGAGAATTGTGTCTCTGGCGACCCTGGCAATCGATCTCCGTCTTTACCATCTTCAAACGCTGTAGCGAACCCTGGAGGTGTTATCGTGCGTATAAGTGAGGGCACATCATCCGTCAGCTTCGATTTTGTGTAACTGAAAGCACCGCGAATATTCAACTGGTCTGTAACGCGCCAATTACTACTAAGCTCGACGCCCTTTGATTCAGCACCCGTTGCATTAATCGTAATCGGAATGCTGGCATTCACGGTCGCCGACGAAAGCTGTGGATCTTGCCACTTCACATAATACAAAGCTGTATTAAATGTCAGTGCACCATCCAAAAGAGTCGTTTTTAGGCCAACCTCATAGTTCGTTGTTCTGTCCGGGCCATAAGCGCGTTCATCAAAGATCGCAACATCTTCAGGGTTTGGGCCATATTTTTGGCCCGGTGCAAGGGCACAGGCACCCTGTTGTTTGTCTGGGTCAAACTCTGCACAAGGGCCTTGTCCGTTTGAGTTACCAATACGGTACCCCTGACTGACAGTTGCATAAGCAAGCACGTCATCAGACACCTTGTAAGACGTATTGACCTTAAACAATGTACCATTGTCTTTTTGGCCTGCCGTTGGGTCAAAAGCACGATCCGAAAGCCCCTCAAAGTCCGGAATAGTAAAATCAGGGTCAAAGAGCGGGAAGTCTACTGCTGAGGATGTTTGCAATTCATATTCAAAATACCGACCACCGACAGTAACCTGCCACTCGTCCGTTATTTGATAGGCAACTTCACCAAATATTGCTTTTTCTACTAGCTCTTGAGTACTGGATGAAAAATACTCAAGGTCATCGGGACGGTCAAATCCTGCAAAAGCTGCATATCCCGGTGTATATTCAGCTGATGTTCCAATTGTGTTGAACTTGTTATAATAGCCCCCCACAATCCAGCTCAGCTCAGATTCGCTCGTAGAGACCAAACGCACTTCTTGATTGAAAAATGTGTTTTTTTCATCCTCACGTGTCAATGCTGTAAATGTAGGGAAACTTTCATAAGAATACTCAAGGCTAATAAGAAGGTCTGTTTGGTCCCTCTGCCCTGTGCTTGTGTATTTCCCCACACCTGTCGCTGATGTCAATTCAGCAAACCCAAGGTCAGCTGTAATTTCCAAAGCCAAAAGCTGGTTTCTCTGCTCATCTGGTTCAAGAACACGGCTCGGCGATACATAGCGCTCAGTTTTACGTTCTCCAAGACGTCCGCTTGTTGGACGCCCTTCATTATCATTATTTTGGAAATAATATGTAAGGTTTGCATCAAAGCCATCAGTCGGCTTCCACCGTAAAGCCGCACGGCCAGAAAAGGATTCCTGACCGTTAGCATCCTGAACCGGGCTAAAGTTAGCAGTATCCGAAAGAGGTGCATTCGGGTCAGAAACACCAGGTTCCGCTACAACATGGGCATAATCAATAAAGCCTTTATCATTGGCATAATCGAGAGACCCCCTCAAAGCAAATGTATCAGACAACGGCGCATTAATTGTAAAACCAACATCACTACTGATGCCGCTACTTTCTTGCATCGTATAGGCATCACCCCTGACTTCAAACATCATGCCATCAAAATCGGCTTTATTTGGGAGATACCGAATAGCGCCACCAAGTGTTCCTGCTCCGTAAAGCGTACCTTGTGGCCCAAGAAGTGTTTCAACACGTTCTAAATCATTCAGTCTTAGATCAATTGTAATAGGGACTTCGCCGAGATATGTCGCAACAGTTCCGCCATTACTACTGGCATTACCTTGGCCAAGGCCATCCGCATTCAAGCCCCGTACAATGAGGCGGTTTCCCATACGGCCACCACGGTCAATAACATTGATACCTGGCACAAATGCCAGAACATCAGATATTTTTTTGAAGCCTTGCTCTTCAATTTGCGCGCCGCTTGTTGCTGCAATGTTGATAGGCACGTCTTGAACTGTTCCTGCACGGCGGGTTGCCGTTACAATAATTTCATCAAACGTTCCCTGATCGTCAGCGCTTTGCACTTCTTGAGCACTGGCTGCGCCCATAAAACTTGTCGCCATTGTATAAATTACAGCAGCACTAGTCGATGTTTTTAAAACGCTCTTGTAATTTGAGGTGAGTGTCATTTACTTCTCCTTAAGCCTGGTTACCCCCCCAAAAGGTTTCCAGTTGCCTAAAAGTGGTGGTCGGATACCAACACCTTGGCCCATCATCCCGCATGATTACCCTATATGGTAAAACATGCTCAAAAAGATTGCCCTAAAAAGAAATACATACCAATATGTTTCCAGCCCTTTCTGGGAATAGCTTTTTATTTAATAGGCGTTTATTGCTTAAATACCGCACTCCTGCCTAGAAAAGGGAGCGAGTGAGCAAGAAATAACTAATAAGTAGCAAATGAAAAACTTTTGATTGAAATACTAAAAAAAATTAGTACTAAACATTATCTGGAAGCACACAGCCAGTGCCTTGCCATGATTCAAAAAAATATTCATGATCCCAGACCTTATCACGCATTAGGGCTTATCGCTTTCGAGCACCAAAATGTTGTGAAAGCTGAAGAACTTTATCGTCGTGCGCTTAGTTTAGATGATAAAAATTCCATGTATTGGGCCGCCTATGCACAAGTACTTTCTATTATGACGCGGCAAAATGAGGCACGTAAAGCAGCAGAGAAGGCGGCAGACCTCCCTATCCATGACCCTTTAACTGCTGACACTATTGCTGTTGTCTTTAGCCGAGCGGGGTTTCATGAACGGGCAATTCCCTTTTTCAAAAAAGCAATTGCCCTCAATCCTGCTCCCGCTAATTTTCATTATAATCTTGGCTCTTCACTCCAATTCTCTGGCCGCTTTCAAGAAGCAAAAGAGGCCTACCTAGCAACACTTGAAAGAGATAGTTCTTTTTTTAAAGCCTATTCAGGATTGGTTGCTTTAGAAAAACAGACCCCCGATAATAATAGGCTTGGTGTTTTAGAGACGTTATTTGAAACCAATAAAGTGCATGCTGATGCTTCTCTCCATATAGGTCATGCTATTGCAAAAACATATGAAGACTTAGGCCATTACGACCAAAGTCTTGAATGGCTTAACCGCGCTAAGGCCTTAAATAAAAAGCAATTTCCTGTTGATGCTAAAGAACAGAAAGCTATTTTTAAAGCAGCAAAAGCTACGGCAAAAAATGCGCTGCCACCAAAAAGTTCTTTTGATAAGAGCGCGCCAATATTCATTGTGGGCTTACCGCGTACAGGGACAACTCTCGTTGACAGGATATTGTCATCTCACCCTGATGTCACAGCCGCTGGAGAGCTGAATGTTTTTGCGGCACTAATTAAGGCTGCGGCAGATACACATACTAACACAGTGCTTGATTCAGCAACATTACAAGCCGCAAAAACCATAGACCTGAGCGAAACAGGCGCCCTTTATATGGCGAGCACAAAGGCTCTTTCCAGGGGCGCGCCCCGCTTTACAGATAAAATGCCTTTAAATTTTTTGTATGCCGGCCTCATTCACCGAGCCTTACCAAATGCACGAATTATTGTGCTACGCAGAGGAGCAATAGATAGCTGCTTGAGTAACTACCGCCAATTATTTTCTACGCAGTATTCCTATTATAATTATACTTTTGATCTTGAAACTACTGCTCATTTTTACCGTGAGTTTGACACTCTCATTGAGCACTGGCGGAAAACCCTACCAGACAACCGCTTTATGGAAGTTCAATATGAAGACATTGTTTTTGACCAGGAAAATCAAACAAAATGCCTACTTGAATTTTGTGACCTAAGCTGGAATGAGACCTGTCTTCGTTTTCATGAGAATGATAGCCCCGTATCAACCGCAAGCTCCGTTCAAGTAAGGCAACCTTTGTATTCGGGGTCCATTGGGCGCTGGAAACATTATGGAAAAGGCTTAGAAAAGCTCAAAAAAATACTAGGCCCTCTCACTGAAGAAACCCTATAAACCTTACATAAAAAAAGAGTCAAAGGTACTAAATCCTTTAGCTCTTTTCCTAAAATTATATCGTTCTTCTATGCTGTTTTTGTATCTGAATTATCAGTAGCTTGCAGTTTGCCAATTAAATAGTCGAGATTTTCTGTGTCTACAGTATCTTCAACCGTCGTAAGAACACGTTCAATCATTAACTGCTTAAATTGTTCACGGTCATCCCCCCCCGTTAAGACCATCTCATCAGCCACATCAAGAGCCGCGCGGGCAATGCTAATAAACTGTGCTGGGATTTTTGCCGCAGCAAACAACCGCGTTAAACCCAGGTCGCCTTTATCGTGAACAAGCGCGTAAGCATTAAGAACTGGGATTCCTACTTTCTTGGCAAGAGCAACTTCAAAGAAAGTTGTGTCCCCCATGCATAAAGCCCTTAGTAATAAAGTTGGTGTAAGGCGGCCATTTTTATGGAGCTGATTTACAAGTTCCTCAACAGTAGAGCGGTTCCCACCCTCGACCAGAGATACCGTAGCTTTTTCGCGGCTACTTAATAGTAAATCACTCGCCATTGTTGGGGAGACTTCATGGTGTGTCATGATATGGTCCCGTAACTGCTCAGAGACCAAAGTTACTAAACGCTCTGCAACGCCAACCGGCAATGCACTCCGATGAGCTAAGGGCTGCTTAACAATGTCACTATCTTTGTATTTATCCAAAACTTTGCCAAAAGTATCTTCCTTAATAGAAGCCCCTTCATTACTGACAAGTTTAGCAACAACTTTTTCATTGTCGCTATCTACAAGAACGTCAGATAGCTCTTCAGAAACATTATCACGGCCAGCAACCGCCATTTGAACATCCGCACCACGTGTTTTAACAAGTTCAATAAGATCGGCGTCTGTTAAAACAATAGAGCTCTCAATGACAGGCATAGCAACAGCGTCGACATCTTTTGCCAGACTTGTCGCAATGTCGTGGGGAACACTTGGGTTATCTTTTAGACTATCTGCTAAAGCGTGTCGAACGCGCACTTCTGCGTCCTTAAGCATATGCCTGAAGATACTTTCTGCAATCTCACGTTCAGAAGCCGTTAATGATTTGTTCTCGAATGTTGCGGCCACTTTTGAGGCCGCCGCCGCGCGGTTTTCACCATTTGGGTCCTGAAGAAGTTTAGAAACATCCGCACTTGATAAAATACTATTGTCAGACAAAGGCCTACACCCCATTACAATATTGTTTAGCACATACGCTATGCCAAACTGGTTAACCTCACGTTAAATTAGCAAAAGCATTTTACCCAGCCCTTCATCATTTGCACAAGAAGTTTAATAGGTTTCGATTGAGCCCGAACCAATTTGCGGCTAGCATGCCCCACGATTTCAGCAGGACGACGTGTTTGTCCCAACAAAACTTAATAAGGAGCGGCTTTTCTAATGCCGTACTATAATAATACGGGGGAGCGTATAATGAAGCGCCTATTGGTCATAATGACCAGCATCTTAATTTTCACCCAGACAGCTACAGCTCAGGGTGTAGAGCAGACTTTTTCGGAAAAAGTAAACGAGTTTATGCTGCCCATCAGTCAGATTATCTCTGACTTTGTATTCTACGGCGCCCCAATGGACTGGTTAATTCCAGGCGCCCCAAAATTACCGCTGATTGCCGTTTGGCTTGTTGGCGGTGCCATATTTTTCTCATTCTATATGGGTTTTCCAAACATTCGCGGCTTCAAACAATCATTGCGTATTGTAAGAGGAACCTATGATAACCCAAGTGACCCAGGTGAAGTAACACACTTTCAGGCACTTTCTGCCGCGGTATCAGGTACAGTAGGCCTTGGAAATATTGCTGGTGTTGCCATCGCCGTCTCCATTGGTGGGCCTGGTGCTACACTTTGGATGATTCTGGCCGGCCTTTTTGGCATGACGAGTAAATTCGTTGAATGTACTCTCGGCGTGAAATACCGTGAAATTGATGCAAATGGTGTGGTCTCAGGCGGGCCAATGCATTATCTGACGAAAGGGCTTGCCAACCGTGGTCTACCAAACCTTGGTAAGGTTCTTGCGGTTCTTGCCGCACTTATTTGTATTGGGGGTGCATACGGCGCAGGTGCTATGTTCCAAGTTAATCAATCAGCAACCCAGTTTACAAATGAGATCGCAGCACTGACCGGTGGTGCAGACAGTTTTTTCTACGGTAAAGGTTGGTTATTTGGGATTGTTTTCGCAAGCATTGTAGGTCTTGTGATCATTGGCGGCATTCGTAAAATCACACACGTGACTGAGTTTTTAGTACCGATCATGGCCATCATATATGTCAGCGGTTCTTTAGTGGTTATTTTTGGCCATATTGACCAAATCCCTTCTGCAATTGAACAAATTATAACTGGTGCTTTCACTGCGCATGGTGTTGAGGGCGGCGTGATTGGTGTTCTTATTCAGGGTTTACGGCGAGCCTCATTTTCTAATGAGGCAGGGCTGGGTTCCGCGTCAATTGCTCATGCTGCAGCAAAAACAACGGAGCCTGTTTCTGAAGGGCTTGTTGCGCTTCTTGAGCCGTTTATTGATACAGTGGTGATCTGCACAATCACTGCTCTTGTGATCATTCTTACAAACTCATATGACGCAAATGCTTCTGGTACAGAAGCAGGCATAGCACTGACATCAAAAGCCTTCGCTACCGTCTTTGATTGGTTCCCATATGTCCTAACCGTAGCTGTCATAATGTTCGCATTTTCAACATCTATTACATGGTTCTATTATGGGCAGCGCTCTTTCCTATGGCTGGTCGGTGATAAACCGGGGGCAGACTTCTTGTTTAAGGTTTCATATTTGCTCGTACTTGTTATTGGTTCAGCTATGTCACTTGGACCAGTGATGGATATGGCTGACGCTCTGCTGCTCGCAATGGGTATACCAAATATTCTTGGGCTATTCCTACTTCGCAAAGAAGTTAAAGCAATGCTACAGGACTATTTCGCTCGGGTGAAATCTGGGGCAATCAAACCCTATGTTGAAAGCAAAAAAACCTAATATATTTATGCTCTAGCTTGAAAAAAAATCATGCTATATTAATTAGGAAGAATGAATTGTTGGCGGGCTAAGGCTCGCCAACTTTTTTTGAATACCAAATCAGGGTAGTATAATGAGATATAAGACATGGACCTCAAAATTTCTGCTCATAGGCTTAGGATTTGTTCTATCTAGCCCTATTGCAGTAGCCGCCACTAATACCGCTACTGACCCAGAAGATACGTCCTTCTCAAAGCTAGGAAACTCTGAAGAGGGTCGGCGCATTTTTAATCGCTGTAAAGCCTGCCACAATCTAACCGCTACTGACAGAACGCGGTTGGGACCAAACTTAAACTCTCTTTTTGGCCGGCACGCTGGCACAGCCGAAAACTATAAATATTCAAGAGCCCTTTTAGAAGCCGATTTTGTCTGGACCGAAACTGCCCTCGATGAATGGTTAACCAAACCCAATAGTTTTCTGCCAGGCAATAAAATGCAATTTGCAGGGCTTCGCAAAGACCAAGATAGAAAAGACCTCATCGCTTATTTGCGTCAAACAACGATTTCAGCTAATTAAAATAATAAATATAATGCTGCGAGGACACCATGATGAAACATCTTGTTACAATCTTCTCTTTAGTCTTCTTCATAAGCGCCCCTTCTCTTTCCCAAGAGGATGCTGTTGACGACCCACGGGGGGCAATTGCTTTCATTGAAGCTATATCACAAGAAACGATAGCGGCATGGAGTGACAGTAAGTTCACAAAAGCTGAACGCACTGCCGCTTTCCGCGCTATTTTTGAAGAAGCAACAGACATTGATTTGCTCGCGCGGGGAATGCTTGGTCGTCATTACAGGACAGTATCATCCGAACAAAGGCAGGCCTATATGGCAGCTATGCGTGATTATATTGTTTCTGAATTTGATAAAAGAATGGAACAGGTAGGTTTCAAGACCCTAGAGGTTATAGGCACAAAACCAGCCTCTGGTAAGCGCGGACATTTATTTGTCCGTACTGAAGTGAAGCGAGAACAAGGTGAGCCTATCCTAGCAGATTGGCGCGTTAGAAAAAGTGATGGTAAATTTCAGATCGTAAATTTAGAATTTGAAGGCATTAACTTAATGATAACAAACCGGGATCTATTTTCTTCAAAAATCAAAGATGACGGTATTGAGGGCCTCATTGAATGGTTAAAAAGCCAAAGTCCCCCTGTAGAAAACGCCTCTCAGTAATATACAGTCAGTTATACTGCCGAAACCTGGCATTCTAACCGCATACTGCCTGTTGTATTATAAAGTGCTGCTTCCAACGCCTTAACCCGCCCGGGCGGTATATACACAGCGAACCGCGTCCTATAATCGAAACCCTCGACCCCTACAGCCCGCCGACTAGACAACCGCACAATATTAGCATCATACTCCACCAAAACCTCGCTAAGCCTTGCTACAAGTCCTGGTCTATCACCGCCCGTTATTTGCACAATGTGCGTTATCTCGCTCGTTTGACCTCTCATAAGCTGGAAAGGAAAACGGCTAACTCTAATGTGTGCCCCTGAAAGCAAATCATTTTCAGAAAGGCCCAATTCGATTTCTTCTTGCGTAACGTCTGCATCAAATTCTGCCACACAGGAAAATTCAAATCCTTCCCCGAGCACAGCGTATGCACAATCAGCTAAATTACCACCTGTTTCAAACAGATAACTTGTAACAGCAGAAACCACACCAACGCGGTCTTTACCGGTTATCGTAATAAGAAGAGTATCTGCTGGCTTGTTTTCCATATTAAAACTCCGTAATTAACTAGTAAGAAACAGATGACGTTTAAACTTGAGTTTGATAGAAAAAGAACGTCTAAACAATCACATTCTTCAGACAGGAATCTTATCAATGGCAGATGAACAACTTCTTCACCTTGTTTTTGGCGGACAAGTCACTGACCCACAAGGGTTAGATTTTAAAGACACAGGCAAGCTGGATATTGTTGGAATTTACCCCAGCTATGCTGAGGCCGAAACAGCATGGCGCAGCGTAAGCCAATCAAATGTAGATGATGCTATGACAAAATATGTTGTGGTCCATCTTCATCGCCTGATGGAACCCCACTAAGCACAAAACGCTGCGACCTCGGTACAAACATAAACTAAAAGCTAGTTTGCAATGTTCCGGGTCGCAAAATATCTATTGATACCCGCATCAATGATTATACCGTCCATATCATAAACGCCAATACGGCCTTTGATTATTCGGCTTGCTTCCGCTTTTGTGCAAGGAACCAAACGAGAAAGCTCTAAATTGATAAGTCGGCGAAGGCCATCTGAGTTAATTGGGGTATGCATTTTTTTCTTCTTTAATTTTTTCATGCTTCAATGGTTTCATTATATCATGTTATCTGTATGACAACTTGATGACAATTTTATAATAGGTGACCTGAAATCTGCTGGCTAATCATTGAGATAGGGCTTTAGACTGATCCTAAATCTTTGGACAGTCTGCGCGGCACCGTCTTTATATTATTATTCAATATGAAATCTAGTGATTCTAGCTGGTTGACAAAGCGGCAAATGCCCCCTATTTGACCCTCCTAGTAAGGAGTTGTATGTCAATGCAAGATACACCTAAAATTGTCAAAAACCCGCTATTTACGATTGGACAAGTGGTTCGTCACCGTGTTTTTTCGTTCAGAGGTGTTATTTTTGATGTTGATGCAGAGTTTTCAAATTCAGAAGAATGGTGGGAATCCATTCCTCAGGAAATCCGCCCTGAAAAAGAGCAGCCGTATTATCATATCTTTGCAGAAAATGATGATTCTAGCTATGAGGCTTATGTATCGCAGCAGAATTTAATGCCTGATGATTCCGATGAGCCGATAAACCACCCAGAAGTTGACGAATTATTTGGAAAGCTCACGGAAGGTAAATACGAACTCACCTATTTTCCAAAGCACTAAGGCCAGTTCTACAGAACAAAAAAGCGACACCACCGTGCCGTTTTTGCTCACTAACCAGCATCTTTACGCAACAAAAATAGCAAGCAACAACATCACAAAAATAATAGCAAGTGTTGAACGAACACTTATCTTAATAAACCCATCATAGGTTTTTTTCTGGTCTTCAATATCCATCATTGTTGTTCTCCAACGTTCAGAAAATACAAACCAACTCACACACTGTCGGTATTTTGCCTTCTATAGCGTAATGATATACATAGGCCAAGTCAAAAGACAGTCTCTAAGCGACCAACCTGAGTTTTCTACTTATTCTTTCTTTTCCACTCTTGCCACCACCGTCCAAAGCGCACTTCTTGGTTACGCCTAAACCGCCTAACAAATGGGAAGTCGACTGAAAGAAATATCAGCCCCAAAGGGATCATCCAAAACCCCAAAACTGGCAAAAACCCTAATATGCCTCCGACGATTAAAAGAACCCCAACAATGACCCGCCCAATACGCGATGCCGGCATCATCTTATTCACTGTCTTACGCACCATACTATCTCAATTTTATATCATGACATGTTTCATCACTCTAAAGGGTAACCACCATGTGGTACGCTACTGGTAATTTGCAACCACCCTATTATATTAAGTTTTTCTAAGCCGTTACTTAGGCCTGTAATTTCCCGAGCCGAACAGGTTTGCAACAGTTGCGATGCCCCGCCGCACTATACCAGGTTGTGCAACATCCATATGGTTCACATTTTTAAGAATTGTAAACCGCCTATCATTGCCTTCAATAGCTTCCGCTATTATCCGGCCACATAAATGACTGTCCGCATCACCGCGCCCCGTGTAGGCTTGGGCGTAATAAACATTGTTATTTAGCTGTCCTATTTGCGGAATATTAGTATCCCCAACACCAACAAACCCACCCCAAGAATCACTAATCGCCATTTGTTGAAGCGGGGGCAATAAAGCAGTTAAATAAGGCTTTAAAAATTTACTCAAATTACGGGGATGTCGCCCTGAAGTTAAATTTAATGTCCCAAACAATAATCTATTATCTTTCGACAAATGACAAAATATAGCAGGGCTTCCTTGAGTACGGAGAGCATACCTCTGTGGTAAAACAGCAGCAACCTGGTCCTTCGTAAGCGGTTCTGTTGCCATCATGTAGGCGCCTACTTTATGAAATTTTCTTCGTAACTTAGGAGCTAATTTGCCCAAATATGCCCCACCCGCAAAAACGAGCGTATCTGCCGTTACTTTGCCATGCCCAGTATCAACTACAATGGTATCCCCATAGGATACTTTCGTAACACGTGCATCTTCGTAAATTTTTGCACCCAATGTTTCTGCTGCTCTCGCGGCAGCACGAACAAGATTTAACGGGTGACACTTTCCCCAGTCCGTACGCCTTAACCCCCCCATTATCAAATCAGAGCGAATATACTTTTTAATTGCAGAAGCATCTAAATATTCCGCTGTGGAAGAGATATTGTGGTATTTAAGCGAGGCTAGCTTCGCTTGTAATCGCGCATCTTCAGATGGGGTTCTCGCAATTTCAATGCCGCCCCACTCCAAATCACAGTCAATGGCATATTTAGCAACTCTTTCTCGTATAATCCCCACACCCTCTGCGCTCATGCGCCATGCTTCATGCGCATTTTCTGAACCAAAAGTGTCTTCATAATCTCTGAAATTTGTGGGTCCAGCCAAAATTTGCCCAGCACTCCGACCGCTTGCTCCCCAGCCAACACGGTTTTGCTCAAGCAAAGCCACATCAAAACCACGTTCTGCAAGCTCTATTGCAGTGGAAACCCCGGTAAACCCACCACCAATAACGCACACTTGTGCAGATACATGCCCTTCTAGTCTACGGAAGGGTTCTAAATCGTTACAGCTATTAGTATTGTATGTAGTTGGCAGCCGATCATTATGTAGGCTATCTCTAATACGCATATATCTATCTTATCTCAATAATGCCATCAAATTCCCCCTACACGGCAATACAACCTATAGGAACAATTTATACCATAGCATTGAGAAATAAAATATAAACAAGCGATTATATTAAATACCACCCATACAGAGATATTTCATCTCCAAGAAGTCATCAATTCCATATTTAGAGCCTTCCCTGCCCACACCAGATTGTTTAATACCACCAAAAGGCGCTACTTCCGTTGATATGATACCTGTATTAATCCCAACGATACCATATTCAAGGGCTTCTGCCACACGCCATACACGGGATAGATCGCGTGCATAAAAATAGGAAGCTAATCCAAATTCGGTATCATTGGCCTGAGCAATGACATCCGTTTCATTCTCGAACTTAAACACAGGAGCAACGGGGCCAAAAGTTTCTTCTCGTGCCATCTTCATGTCTTTTGTCGCGTCACGAATAATAGTGGGTTCAAAGAAAAATCCGCCCAAAGCATGGCGTTTCCCGCCTTCAATAACCGAGCCACCTTTTTCAACCGCGTCAGCAATATGCTCCTCTGCCTTTTGAACTGCTGCTTCATTGATAAGAGGGCCTTGCATTATGCCTTCGTCCATGCCGTTACCAACTTTCATTTTTTGTACGGCAACCTTGAGTTTTGCGACAAACTCTTCATAAATTCCTGCTTGCACGTACAAACGGTTTGTACAAACACATGTCTGACCTGAATTTCTATATTTTGAGATTACAGCCCCTTCAACAGCCGCATCAATGTCTGCATCATCAAACACAATGAACGGCGCATTACCGCCAAGCTCCAATGATACTTTTTTGATGTCGTCCGCACATTGACGCATTAAAATACGCCCAACACCTGTTGACCCCGTGAAGGTTAATTTACGCACTTTGGGGTTTGCGCATAATTCCGCACCAATAGTGCGTGCATCTGTGCCTGTAACCACATTGAATACACCTTTTGGAATACCCGCTTGCTCCGCAAGTTCAGCAAGAGCCAAGGCCGAAAGAGGGGTTTCAGAAGCAGGCTTCACAACAACGGTACACCCCGCAGCTAGCGCTGGCCCAACCTTGCGAGTAATCATCGCATTTGGGAAATTCCAGGGCGTAATAGCAGCAACAACACCGATAGGCTGCTTCAGGACGAGAATACGCTTATCACTTTGGTGTTCAGGGATCACATCGCCGTAAACACGTTTTGCTTCTTCGGCAAACCATTCTATGAAACTGGCCCCATAGGCAATTTCACCTTTTGCTTCTGCTAAAGGCTTTCCCATTTCTACAGTGAGAATACGCGCCAAATCATCTTGTGCTTCCATGATAAGATTATACCAAGAGCGTAAAATGTTGGAGCGTTCCTTCGCCAGCTTAGACCGCCAGTCAATCTGTGCAGCCTCAGCCGCATCAATCGCTGTCCGTATAGCGGCCACATCAAGGTCTGGCACATTTATAATATGCGCCCCTGTTGCAGGATTAGTGACTGCAAACTCTTTCTTACACGAAACCCATTCGCCGTTTATGTATGCTTTATTTTTTAAAAGTTTTTGGTTCATCAGCTTCATGGTGTCCATATCCTTGTTTCATTCCTGCTTGCATAGTCATATTTAGCATACAAGCAGCATCGTCTAATAATCTCTAATCAAAATAGAAATTCAACAGCTCAAGCTGCATAACACCATATTTGACCAATTATACACATAAATTTGACAGAATTTTAAAATAGTGATCACATTTTATCTAAAAATAGGCTAAGAGAAAATCATACTATAGTATTATAGAATAATTGTTAGAAACCAAATGGAAAGACCTCATGCCGAAACAGGTGGCACTGTCATTATATAACCGTGAGCGGCTTTTTCAGATTTTCAAATACACCGTATATTTCATGCTGTTTATCAATATTTTTTATTGGGCCCGAGAGGATTATCTCGCAGCATCTCATACTTTTCGGGGGGGTATTGGGTGGCAGCACATTGGTGACGCCTTTGCACAAGCAGTTGATACAATTGCATGGTTTTCGCTTCTCATTCTTTTCGAGCTTGAGACATATGCTATCAGTGATGAAAAATTAACTGCCCAGCTCAAGTGGGTTTTAAATACACTTGCTGGTTTGTGTTATTTGCTAATTGTGATCGCATTTTTTGGCTATATCAACAAGGTAGCCATGGTTTATAATTTTACGGCCTTACCGATAACTGATGCATGTGGTGCCATCGGTGATTATCTGTCCTATGCGGTTGGTCTTGATGATTACACGGCTTTAACACCCGAAACCTGTTCAAGTCTCGCTGGACCTTTCTATGGTAATAGTGATGCTAGCCTCCTAGCCACTGCCACTATACATGAGACACTCCAATGGCTTGCCGCAGCTGAAGCCTTCAATGCTGCTGTATGGGTTCTAATTGTATTGTTCCTTTGGATTGATCTTTTTTTACAGCTAAACGGCGAAGACCGGGGCCCTTTGTACAAGATAAACATCACCTGCAAAGCTATACTTTATGCTAGCCTCATCGCGGTCTGCATCTATTTTGCATTTGAGGCCGATTTTATGGAGTTTTGGGACGCGTTCCTCTGGATTATTGCCTTCTTCTTCATTGAAATGAATATGTTCCAGTGGGCGGAAGAAACCCATGAAACCCTCAAACTCGAAAATATTGATGAGAAAGCCTAACCCTATGAAACCTGTTGTAGCTGTCATCTGTGATACTAATAAATATGGGCCACATTTATTTCACCAAGCTGGCGATAAATATGTGCAAGCCCTATATCGCTGTTCTGCGGTTACCCCTGTTCTTATCCCATCGCTTTCCACCCCCCTCAAGGCCGAGGACATTCTTTCTTTTGCAAATGGCATTCTTTTTACAGGCGGTTATAGCAACATTGAACGACACCAGTACGGCGCTCCTGACGCCCCAGCAGGGGAACTATTAGACCCCGCACGTGACGCAACATCGCTTTCTCTCGTTCCTGACCTTATTAGGGCCGGCCTACCCATTCTTGGTGTTTGTAGAGGCTTGCAAGAGCTTAATGTTGGGCTTGGAGGTAGCCTCTATCACCGGCTGCATGAGATTGAAGGCCGTTTTGACCACCAGGAAAAGAAAGGTGATTCACTCGAGGTTCAATATGGCCCAGCCCATACAGTTCAAACCCGAAAGAATGGTATTCTTGAAAAAATAGTTGGCTGTAATGAGTTTATGGTTAACTCTCTACACGGGCAAGGCATTGATCGGATTGCTGAAAGCCTTACAGTTGAGGCTCAAGCAGAGGATGGAACAATTGAAGCGGTCTCTGTCACACATGCAAAGGCTTTTGCGCTAGCCGTTCAGTGGCACCCAGAATGGCTTGCGTGGGACAACCCACAATCATCCCGTATTTTTGGGGCATTTGGCAAATCCTGTCTCGCACACCAACACTAAGTTCGTATTGAAACCTTAAAACAACCAAACTGCTGCCACAAATGTAGAGAGTTGGCCGTTTGAACCTCCGTCACCTCTGACAATCGGGCTTCTTGCAGCACTACCCTGCAAAGCAGACACACGAGCACTGGCCTTTAATATCCACCGCTTGCTAAGCCGCTGC
>Ga0316208_1000835_pt1 | contig 33261 bp, 22 predicted proteins | sample 3monopyrite_MG_FD_204944 | JGI IMG/M metagenome (GOLD analysis project Ga0316208, IMG submission 204944) | Microbial mat bacterial communities from mineral coupon in-situ incubated in ocean water Damariscotta River, Maine, United States -... | ecosystem: Environmental > Aquatic > Marine >...
CTTGCAACCACCTATACGAAATGGTGGTTGCAAGCAACCACCCTACTGGCTCCGACGAGTCCAGCTCCCCAGTAAGCAGCCGCCCACTCAGCCTGAGGCACGTCTTCCGATTGCATCGACGATAACGAAATGTCGTCTCGCGACGGCGGTGACTTTCGGCATCAAAGACGGCACATCCGGCAACGTCGCCGCGCGATCAACACGGACGCGCGAGCGTTCAGCGCGATTCCAGCCAGCGTGCGGGTTTATCGGACGAATCCAGACATGCTGGCGTTAGGGTTGATGCCGCGCTCTCGGAGTTTTGTGCTGCGGATATCACCTCGCAGGACGATAACTCGATTCGAGGTCTTCGTAGCCGCCCTCCCCTCCACACTCTTTGCAGGGCGTCTTCGAATCCGTGACCGATTCTCTCTTCCATTCTCGATTCAACTCACACTGGCCGATTGTGGCAACGCGCCGACTGAATATTTCGCTGCTCAGTTCCGCATCGTTGTCCAGTGATTAAGTCAAGTGCGAGGGCCATTCATGACTCAAGTATCGACTCCCACCCAAACTCTCGTCCGCATTCCGTTTACCGGACTGACCGATTTTCAACCGCTGGCACTCGCACCCGGCTTGCCGATGCTGGATGTCAACAAGCTGACGTTCCAGGTCCTGCTCGGCTGGTTCGGTGACCTTCTGGCCGAGCCGGAACTCGACGACGAAGGAGTCATGTTCCACACGCAGCGAAACGGCACTCGACAGATCGTTGTCGAACGCGCACTTGTAACTTCAGAAGAGCTGCACGGAACACTCCAGCCGCAATATGAGAAACTCAAGAACGCACTCTTCGACGTTCGACCGGTCAGCCCCAGCGAGCGGCTGATCTTCAACCGGCTGCAACCGCCGATCGGCAACCACGAAGGATTTCTCTACCGCGTTCAGACTGAGAGTGGCGAAAATCAACTTGTCTGGTGCTGGGGATTTCAACGGCGAACTCAATACGGCGACGCTCGGCTTTGCAACAACACTGAATGTGCGATGCTGTTCCTGCACGATTCATTGGCTGACCCGCTGTGCCCACACTGTGGCACCACATTCGGGTTGGGCATCGACGAGAACCAGAACGCCAGATCGCGGTTCCCGATCGGAAAGGCGTCGGCTGCGGCGGCGGTCCTGCTACTGGCCGGCGGAACATTCTGGATCGGCTCGCAGCAGACAGACCTGTCAGCCGACACCGTTCAGGAAGTCGCCGATGTTGAACCATCAGCTCCCGACGCCAACCCCGCCCCGTACGACGACGCAGCCCGGTTCGACGACGCAGCCCCGTACGACGACGCAGCCCGGTTCGACGACGCAGCCTCGTACGACGATGCAGCTCCGTCGGAAACGGTCGAAACCACCGACGCAGGTGACTCGACCAACGCCCTCTCAACAGAAATCGCTGACGCCGGAACGAGCGAACCGATTCCCGACATTTCCGAATCGCCAACCACGGAATCGCCAACCACGGAATCGCCAACCACGGAATCACCAACGACTGAACCGCCAGAGTTGTTTGTCGGATTCAACGATCTTCCAAAAATTGACGAACCAGTCACCAACGACGGACCGATCCCCGAGATCGCTGAACCACTACTCCCCGAGCCGACGCTTCCGTCTGTCGTCTCGCTGCCGGACCTGCCGGACAGCCTCGAACCAGTCGACATCGACCTGGAAAAACCAGAAACGTCGACCGACTCTGTCGCCGAAACCGGCGAGCCGGAGCCATCACTTCCAATCGTCAAAGCCGACAAGTTCCCGCAGGACAAGACGGACGGCGCACCGGGCCTGCCGAACGTTGTGCCCGAACCGGTCGTCGCTCAGTCCGAGCCTGCCGCTCCGGTTGAAACGAACGAGCCCGCAGCAGAAGACGTCGACAGTTTGACTGAGAACGGGGCGGCAACTGAAAATGGGGCGGCCCTAACGTCTGACACCGAGCCTGTCGCAAAGCCCGAAATCTCGAAACCAAACGTCCCTGACGCCGGGGCTTCGATCGCGTTGACAGAGCCCGTCGAAAACCCAGCGGCAGATGATCCGGCGGAATCACTGACGTGGCACAGCGACTACCTTGCTGCCTACGTCGAAGCGTCGCAGGAAAAACGTTACCTGCTGATGCTCTTCCGTGAGAACGTCGTCGGCGGAGAACCTCTCGCATCGGCGGACGCAATCTTCGCACCGTCCATGCGACCGATGCTTGAACAATTCAGCCGCGTCGAGCTGCCGCTGAACGCAGCGATGCCGAACCTCTCCAGAAACGACAACAATTCACAGCAGAATGACCTGCCGAATCTGTTGTTGAAGCACCGATCGTTCAGGCATCTCGGAATGCGGCCCGGCATCGCCGTCGTGGACCTCACGGACCCAGAGTCACCAAACCACGCGCGAGTCGTGTCTGTGCTGCCTCTGCCGGAAAGTGACCGGTTCAACGGCGATGTCCTCATGCTGGCGTTGAATCTTCCGAAGGGAGCGATCAGTCAGCGGACGTTGCTTTTCGCAATCCGCAGTACCGTACCTGATTCCAGTCTTTCGATGCGTGAGTTTTCTCCAGCGTTGATCGAGCTGGCTCATCGAAATTCGAGATACATGGCAACCGCCGCACGGACCGGCAGCTTCGATCAGGAAACCCGACGGCAGAAAATCGAAGAAGAGTTCGGACCGCAGGCTGAATTGAAAGAGCTCGTCTTCGCGACGGAGTCTGAAGCGACGATCCACGACGCCGCTCTGCAGGCCGTCACCAGCTGGATCAGCAACTCCGAATCGTTCGAAATCCTCGACGCACCAGCGACCGCGATGGGCATGGACATGTTCCAGGACTCCGAATCCGGACGCTGGTTCGTCACCTGTTTCGTCATCCGCTGATTCGCTGACTGATCTACCGCATAAAAAGCCGCCTGTGATAAGTGTCACGGGCGGCTTTGCGTTCGCGCGGCTTTGCGTCAGACTGCCCCGCGTTGGAGCACGGTGACCCGCACGGGTGATCGTGCTCGGCCCGCAGGACTCGAGGAGCTGATTTAATGGCTGAGGAAGTATCGCAACGCGAAAAACGTCTCACGATGTCCGTCCTGATGACGCCTGACAAGGCGAACTTTTCGGGCAACGTACACGGCGGCGAGATGCTGAAATTCTTGGACGAGGTCGCTTACGCCTGCGCCTCTCGATACAGCGGCAACTATGTCGTCACGCTGAGTGTCGACCAGGTCGTCTTTAAGCAGCCAGTTCGAATCGGCGAACTTGTCACGTTCCTGGCAACGGTCAACTTCACCGGCCGAACGTCTCTGGAAGTTGGCGTGAAGGTCATCTCTGAGAATATTCAGAAGCGAAGTTGCCGACACACCAACTCATGCTTCTTCACGATGGTCGCGATCGACGAAAACGGCAAACCGGTTCCCGTCGAACCCGTCGTCCTGGACAGCGCCGAAGACCGCCGTCGTCACGAAGGAGCGAAACGCCGGCGCGAGTTTCGGCGAGAAATCCAGCAACGTAACGAGCAAATCCGCGAAAGCTGCGAAGGGTGTTGAACATCGAACACTCAACATCGAACTTTCAACATCGAACGTTCAATGCTCGAAGGCTCTTCTGATGAAGCCGTCACTCTTAGTTTTGCTTCTGATGCCCTTACTGAGTCAGACATCGGCGTCTGGTCGAAGCAAGGAACGAATAACGAATAACTTCCCTAAAATCGATTCAAGGTGAGTCGTAGGCTGGAACAAGCTCTGCGCAGTTCCGGCATTTCAGCATTGTCGTACTGCCGGAACTGCGCAGAGCTTGTTCCAGCCTACTGTTCCAAATCGAGAAGTTATTCTCGACACATTCCTACGTGGTGCGGCGAGACGCGCTCTACGGGAATGCCTGCTCATTGTTTGTGCGATGAATGCAAAGTGGCGTCTACGGAAACGTTGAAGGATTCGAGCGATGATGCAACTGTTGGGCGACCCTGGTACGACGCAGTACGACTTGCGGTTCTCCATCCTGGGGATCCCCGTCCGCGTTCATCCGCTGTTCTGGTTCGTCGGTGTGCTGCTGGGATCACGAACGCCCGAACTCTCGCTGGTCGCCATCTGGGTTGCGTGCCTGTTTGTTTCGATCCTCGTGCACGAGCTGGGGCACGCTCTGGCAGCAAGACGTTACGGCTGGCCGCCGGACATCGTGCTGCATGGATTCGGCGGTTTCGCCAGATACTCGCCCGGACACGGCTACACGCGCGGCCGTGCAATCTGGATTGCGTTCGCGGGACCACTCGCTGGCTTCGGATTGTTTGCCATCGTCTTTGCCATCCACCTGATGCTTCGTAAGGGACTCGATGGACAAGAACCCTGGGCGATTAATCTGGTCTCAAGCAGCGCTGGACCCGGCATTGAATTTGCGATTTTTCAGCTCGAATATATCAATCTGTTCTGGGGGATGATCAACCTGCTTCCGGTCTTCCCACTGGACGGTGGCAAAATCTGCTTCGAACTCTGCAACGGACGAGGCAGCTACTCCGGGCAATCACGTGCTTTTCAGATCGGCATGATCGCCGCCGGCCTGGCCGCACTCTTTCTGGCAAACCTGACGATGTACCTTGGGGCGTTGATGTTCGGAAGCCTCGCGTATCAGAACTACCAGTCTTACACCGAAACTAAACGCGGCTACCGGTAGGTCAGGCTCCGTCCAGTAGGTCAGGCTCTGCCTGACGAAATCGTTCCATCTGCCGAACTTACCCCAATCACAACACGCCCCACGGACGTCGACCATGCTCCTGAACGAAATCCTCAACTTCCTTTCCGACTTCGCACCGGCTGAGCTCTCCGAAGACTGGGACAACACGGGCCTGCTGATCGGACAGCAGGCCGATTCCGTCAGCTCGATCATGACCTGTCTCACGCTCACGCCGGACGTCGCTGAAGAAGCAGTTTCGAAAGGCGCGAGCCTCGTCGTCACTCACCACCCGATTCTCTTCCGAGCGGTGCAGAAACTGACCGACGAGACCAGCGAAGGCCGCATGCTCCTCTCGCTGATCCGATCCGGCGTTGCGGTCTACTCTCCCCACACCAGCTACGACAGCGCGTACGAAGGTGTGAATCGCCAGCTGGCAGATTCGCTCAACCTGACCAACGTCAAGCCGATCCGAACGACCGACGGCGAGGCAACCAGCAACTCCAGCGACGAGCCAATCGGTTCCGGACGTTTCGGAGATCTTCCCGATGCCGTCTCGCTGGCGGAATTTGTCGAGCAGGTGAAACAGGCTTTGGGAATTCAAGACACGTGGTTTGTTGGCGACTCGTCGTCGACAATCCGTCGAGTCGGCATCGCCTGCGGAGCCGCTGCCGAGTTTATGGGAGACGCGGCTCGGCACGGCTGCGATGTTCTGCTGACGGGCGAAGCCAGGTTTCACGCATGTCTGGAAGCGAGGACTCGCGACATCGCTCTGGTCCTGCCAGGGCACTATCCAACCGAGCGGCCGGCGATGGAAAATCTTGCCGAAAGGCTGAGCCAGCAGTTCCCTGATCTCACCGTCTGGGCGAGCGACCTCGAAGCCGATCCCGTACAGTGGGCTTAGTTGGTTATTCCTGGTTCCCGCTCCTTCGTACCGCTCGTCATTCCTCTGTTGCCGGAGTTTCTCCATGAGTCAGGAGTTCTCAACACCGCCTCCCGGAGTCGGCATTCAGGTCGTTAAAGCGGCGGAAAACCAGCTCGTCATTGCGATCCCCCCAGGCGGAAAACGCGCACGCAGCATCGGGTGTTTTGGCGTCGTCTGGATGGCCATCGTCGTGCCAGTCTCGTGCGCTTTCCTGTTCACCGACGACGCGGACTGGGAAGGCGGCAACGCTCCGCCATTGCTCATCCTGATTCCGTTCTTCGGGATCTTCTGGGCAGTCGGGATCGGAATGATCGTCGCCTGGGTCCGTATGAGATTTACAGAAATATTTCTGTCAGTCGAACGGGAGCAGTTTGCAATTCAGAAAACATTGTTCGGTCGCAAGAAGCTGACAAAGGTTCCGCTCGATGAGACCTCTCACGCTGAACTTATCGAGTCGTACAGCGAGAATGACCGACCGGTCTACGCAATCCAGATGGAAGGCGTCGGTAAAGCTGATAAATTCGCGACCGGCTTGAGCTATGAAGAGAAACGCTGGCTGGCTCAATCGATCAATCAGTTTCTCGGAGTGAGTGGTCGATCGGGCAGCGCATCCATCAGTCGATCGCTGCCCAAATATTGCGGCGATTGTGGCACGGAGCTGATGATCGGCGAAGGCAAACGAGTCTGCCCGGACTGCGCCCGCGTCTACCTCGACAATGCCGACGATGAATCCTCATCCGATGACGATTCGTCATCGACGGACCCGCTTGGAACTTCAACAAAGATTGTTGAACGGTCGCAGGCAATCGGTCCTTATGAACTGCCTGCGGATTCGAAAATCCGAATTGATCTCGACGACGGAGAAACGCTGGCGTTCAGCTACGGAATTCAGGTTCCAGCCGCTCTGAAAATCTTCGCCGGAGCGTTTCTGACAATCTTCTGCTCGATATGGTACGGAGTCGTAGGGAGGTTCATTCTGGCGGCGATCGCTGGTGACGAGCCGATGGCAATCAAACTGGGCATCCTGACGTTCACCAGTATCTTTGTGGTTGCAGGATTGATGCCTCTTGGGGCCCTGCTGTCACTCTTTTTCGGGCGGGCCAGCATCCGGATGACCCGAGATACAGTCACGGGAGCCGTCGGAGTTTTGTTTCTGAAGAAGAAAAAGTCGCTCGCGACGGAGTCCATCACCGACGTCGGGCTGGCGTCGTCGACTCTGTCGGCTCGTCGACTTCGGAGGGGTCACCTTCAGCATGCTCAGCGAACCAGTCTTCCGTTTGCGGGTCAAAAGGGCGCCATGATCGAGTCATCCGAATTCAACATGCCGCTGACATTCAGCTCCGACCCCGAATTCACGAATCAGGTGGCGGGGCTGGTCAGGTTCCAGCTTGATCGTCAGGGAGTTCGATTACCCAATGACTGAGCCTGACGAAAGCGTCATCGTCTCCGATGATCCCGCTTCGCCCGACGCATCTCCACAGAATGACAAAGACTGCGCCGAGGCAACCGGCAGCAGTCACCAGCTCACGCAGTTTCTCAGCGGCAACCCACGCACCACGATCCTGTTTCTGGCGTTGCCCGTGCTGGCGGAACAATTCCTGAATTTTCTGGTCGGGTTCGTCGACACGTTTCTGTCCGGCCGGATCAGCATGGCCGCGACGTCGGCTATTGGAGCGGCGGCCTACGTCAACTGGCTTGCTGAACTGATCTTCTCGCTGGTCGCCACCGGCACGACGGCACTGGTTGCGCGGCACTGGGGAGCGGGCCAGAAAGATTCTGCCAGTCAAATTGCGACGTCATCAATTTCGCTGGCACTGGGAATGGGAGTGGCAGCTGCCGCAGCGCTGTACGTGATCGCTCCCGTTTTCGGCGAGTTTCTGAAACTCGAATCCAGTAGCAGCGAACTACTCGTGCGATATATTCGGTTGAGCTGTTTCGGTCAGGCGTTTACCAGCGTGCTGCTGATCGGCTCGGCGGCGTTGCGAGGTTCCGGAAACATGCGAGCGCCGATGTGGATCCTCGGCATGGTCAGCATCCTGAACGTTCTGTTTTCAAGTGCGCTTGCCTTTGGAGTCGGCCCGCTACCGGCGTACGGAATGGATGGAATTGCCGTCGGAACTGTCGCGGCAAGATTCGCAGGATTCGTCCTGATGTTGTGGCTGCTGGTTCGTGGATCAGCGGGTTTGATGGCGAAGCCCTCCTGGGAATCGATAACAGACTTTGCCGCGATCGGTCGCGTGCTTCGGATTGGTGTGCCCGCCGCTGCCGACAGCATCTTAATGTGGGGCGGCCACTTTCTGTTTCTTCGCGTGGTGGCAGGACTCGCGACCGGACTCGAGGGCGAAGCCATCTTTGCCGCACACATCGTCGGCATTCAAATCGAAGCGATCAATTACCTGCCGGCCTGGGCCTGGGGCACAGCGGCGGCAACCATGATCGGTCAGTCCCTGGGTGCCGGCCGACCGGATCGAGCACGACTGGGTGGCCACGAAGCGATGCTGCAGTCATGCGTCATGGCGGCCATCGTGATGGTGACGTTCTTCTTCGGGGCCGAATTCATTTACGACCTGATGCACGAAGATCCGGCGGTCGCCGTCGTCGGAGTGCCAGCCATCCGCGTCCTGGCCCTCTTCGAAATCCCCCTGTCCATCGTGATTGTCTACGCCGTCGGAATTCGAGGCGCAGGAGAAACGTTTGCTCCGATGCTGATCAACGGGTTCGGAATCTTCCTGATTCGTCTCCCGGTCGGCTACTGGCTGGGCGTTGAGATGGAATACGGCCTGGTCGGTGCCTGGGGGGCCATGGGAGTTGACCTCACCGCGCGTGCAATCGCCTTCGCACTCTACTTCCGATACGGAAAGTGGGATCAGAAGGGAATCTGAATTTCGACTTCTGGAATTCCTGGCTGGCAGATTTACGCCCTTGTCATGCACTGCTGTTTTAGATTTCTTGAAAATCCGTAGACAAGCGCGAGTGATTTCTGAGTCTAAAGCGATAACTCACTCCGGATGGACGATCCTTTCAGATCGCCCACCCTGCTGTCTGACAACGGCTTCACTCCTTCAGACCACGCGGCCACCAGTTTCGTAAAAGGTACCGCTATGCCTCGACTTCCAATTGTGCTTTGTGCTGCGCTGATATTCGTTCTCGGACAATCTGCACGCGGCGAAGAATTTGAATCGCTGCATGCTGACTCAGCGTCAAACGTCACCTCCATCGAAACTTCGCAGGCTCTTAGTTCGGGCCTCGACAAAGTTTCTGAGGTCAGTGGAATCGCGATTCAGTATGGCACTGTCGTCTTCCGAGGCCAGCGGCTGGAATCGCCTTATGTCGTTACTCGAACCGACAATCAAGTTGCAATCAATGGCAAGGTGGTAGCCTCGGCGGCGGATGACTCCGCACTCGATCCTCGTGAAATCACGGCGTACATCGAGCGTGAATTGTTCAACGGTCGATTTGTCATGGCATTTGGCTCGAGCATTGTCGCGAGCACTGACGAGGAAGGATGCATGGCTGTGCTTGGAACGCTGGCCGGCGCGAGTTCTCTGCATCGACAGATCGAGTTGGTTCTGCACTCGGGTCTCGAAGGCGTCGGCAACGTTACAACGGCCGAATGGCGAACAGCCTTGAAAGACTTTGAGGCCGACGAAAGCTTCGTTGAGCAGTACCTTGACTTCGTGAATGAAATGGGTGAGGTAAATGAGGTGCCGGACGAAGAGGAGTCCGGGTTCAGCCTGCTTGTTCACGATTCAACACAAACCATGTACGGCCTGTCCGTTGTCGGCATGTTGCTGATCGCTCTCTCCGCCGGAACGTTGCTGGGGAACCCGCCAAAGAACTCCGGAAGCTGGTCCCGCATCGTCAGGTCTCCGCGGACGCGGACGGCCATGCAGCGATGCCTGGTTCTCATCGCAGCGTACAGTCTCTTCGATCTGGTCGCGACGCTGCTTGCTCTGAAAACCGGACACGTCGAAGAACTGAATCCATTTGGAGTTGGACTCGTCCTCGCCCCCGCTGCCCTGGCCGCATTTAAGGTGGCATCGACGTGTCTGGGAGCCGGTCTGCTCTGGAAGCTCAAAAACTACCACGGAGCCCAGGTCGCGTCGTGGTGGCTGTGCATGGTCCTGACTCTGGTGACCGTCCGCTGGGTCACCGTGCAGTCACTTCTTCTTCGTCTAAGCCGAGGGGTCATTCGCCGGCCTGTATTTTTGATCTGACGATCCATTAGTCTGTCCAGCGTTGAACACTTCACCTGAACACAACCTCGTCAGACTGCAGAGCTGGCTTCCGTGAGTGACACCTTTGAATGGGACGTTTTTCTGTCGCACAGCAGTGTCGACAAGCCGCGAGTCGCTCGCCTGGCCGATCGACTGGCCGAGCGCCTGGCCGAGCGACTGTCCGAGCTGGGTCTGAAGGTCTGGTTCGACCGGGAAGACATCGACGACGGTCAGGACATCGTCGAACGAGTCCTTGCCTCGGCCGAGTCGTCCGGCAGCTCACCGGCGAAGGCTCAGCCCCAGCAACTGAGGAATCAGTGCGGCGCATGGCCAACAAAATGACATTACTCGAGGGAATCGAGACCGACGAAAGGCTCAGACGCTCCAACCAAGGTATTGAATCGTTTAAACTGCTTCCATCTTTGGAGAACAATCGGGCTGTCGGAACGAGGCCTTCCCGGCTCGCACTTCCAGCCACATATAATCTGCACTGACGGTTCAGGTTTGCCATGAACATCGAGTATTTGAGACTCAAGAACTTTCGAGCATTTCGTGACGTGGAGATGCGAGACATCCCTCGTTTCTGTGTGATCGTCGGTGCCAACGGTAGTGGGAAATCGACGCTATTTTCCGTTTTCGGATTCCTTCGCGACGCGATGATTTCGAATGTTACAACAGCACTTTCAAAGCTCGGTGGAAGCCGTGGGCTTGCCGAAGTCCGTAGCCGAGACAGTGAAGGTCCGATCGAGATTGAACTAAAATTTCGGGAATCACCTGATCGTCCACAGCTTGTGACATATCAGGTCAGCATTTCCGAAGAGAATGGCCGACCATTAGTCGAACGCGAAGTGCTGAAATATCGCCGGGGCAGCAAAGGCCAACCTTGGCGGTTTCTTGACTTCAGCCGGGGTACGGGCGTCGCAGTTACGAATGAACTGTCCGAGGTCCACGACGTAGAAAGTCTGGAACGTGAAGAGCAGACCTTGAAGTCGTCTGACCTCCTGGCAATCAAGGGGCTGGCCCAATTTGAAAAGTTTCCTGCCGTCGTGGCGTTGGGGAATCTGATCGAAAACTGGCACATCTCGGACTTCCACGTCAGTCGAGCTCGTCCGGAACCGGAAGCTGGCTATGCAGAGCACCTTTCACGTGAAGGAGAGAATCTCGCTCTCGTGATCGAATACCTGTATTCGCATCACAAAGAGGTGTTCGACCGGATCATCGAGTCGCTCAAACGGAGAGTTCCAGGCATCACAAGTGTTGAGCCAAAGCAAACTGAAGAAGGACGGATTCTGCTTAAGTTTCAGGATGGTTCCTTTGAGGATCCGTTTCTGGCCCGGTATGTGTCGGACGGTACGATCAAGATGTTGGCATACTTGATTCTGCTTTACGATCCGGAGCAACACCCTCTTTTGTGCGTCGAAGAGCCAGAGAACCAGTTGTACCCGACACTGCTCTGGGAGTTGGCGGAAGAGTTTCGCGCCTATTCACGTCATGGCGGGCAGGTCTTTGTCTCAACTCACTCTCCCGATTTTCTCAATGCAACTGAGTTGGACGAAGTTTTCTGGCTTGAGAAGCGTGACGGGTACACTCAGGTCCAGCGGGCGCGCGACAACGAACAGGTCGCCAGCTACATGCGCGACGGTGACCAAATGGGGTATCTTTGGAAGCAAGGCTTCTTTGACGGAGCCGATCCTCAATGAGAACGCTCGTCCTTTTACTGGTGGAATGACACTTTCATCAGTGCTCAGGAATTGAGGCTTGGGCCGCTGGAACGGGAAACGGCCATCGATCTGCTGCGTCAGCCGATTCCGCCGTCGGAAGGGTTTCCCGAAGACACGGTTCCGCGAGAAGTCGCCGAGGCCATTGTCGATCTCACCGGAGGGCAGCCGTACCTCACGCAGTTGTACGGCTTCTGGCTGGTGGAAGAGCTGAACGCTGAGAAACGAAAACAGGCGACGCTCGACGATGTGAATTCCGTCAGCGAAAAAGTCTGTGACCTGGCCGGCGGGTTCTTCCGAGATTGCATCGCCCCTCGCGGAGCGACGTTCGAAGTGCGACCGATTATGGAGCAGATCGTCGCTGGAGAAACTCCAAAGCTGACACCCGCTCAGAAACGATTTCTGATTCGCCGAGGCCTGATCACGGACGAGGAAACGCTCGCGTTTCAGATTCTCGCCAAATGGCTGAACGAGTTCGCCGAGTAGTGAGGCTGCGGTGAAAAGTGACCTTCGGCCAAATGGGAGCGAATCCAGAAATGGTCCGCAGTTTCGAGACCAGCACGACGCGCCAGCGAGTGAGTTTCGTCTGACGATTCACTAAACTCCGTCTCCCTACCCTAAGGAGAGTCAGATGGCGTTTCCGCGAATGATCAGAGTCCGGCAGAAGTTTCACGCTCCGAAGGTTGAAGATATTCCGGCCGAAGTTGAGCAGCAGCTGGCCGCGTTGAATCTCGGGGCGAAGGTGCAGGCCGGGCAGACGGTCGCGATCACGGTTGGCAGCCGCGGAATCGCCAACATCGCTGTCATCACAAAGGCAATCTGTGATCACGTGAAATCGCTCGACGCCACGCCGGTGATCGTTCCGGCGATGGGCAGTCACGGTGGAGGCACTGCTGAAGGGCAGCGCGAGATCATCAAAGGATATGGCATCACCGAAGAGTTCACCGGAGCCGAGATTCGGTCGAGCATGGAGACGGTCGTCGTCGACGAAACTCCGCAGGGCATTCCCGTGCATTTTGACAAAGAGGCCTTTAACTGCGACCACGTCATCGTTTCAGGACGCGTGAAGCCTCACACCGGGTTTGTCGGGCCGATCGAATCCGGTCTGCACAAGATGATGCTGATCGGGCTGGGCAAACACGCCGGAGCGAAGATTTATCACCGGGCGATTCTTGATTACAGCTTTCTGGAGATCATCCGAGCGGTCGCCGACTGCGTGCTGCAGAAGTGCGGAATTCTGGCGGGAGTGGCGATCGTCGAAAACGCCTACGACGAAACCGGCATGATCGCCGCCGTCGCTCCGGAAGACTTCTACGAACGCGAATGCGAGATCCTGAAGACGGCCACCGAGTGGATGCCGACTCTTCCGTTCAAAGAAACCGGCCTGCTGATCATCGACGAAATTGGCAAGAACATCAGCGGCTCGGGAATGGACACCAATATCATCGGCCGCAAGTACAACGACCACGCTGCGACGGATCAAGACGAGTTCAAAGTGAAGCGAATCTTCGTCCGCGGCCTGACCGAAGCGACTCACGGAAACGCCTGCGGATTGGGCATGGCCGAGTTCACCAACCGCCGCACTGCCGAGTCCGTCGATCAGAACATCACGAAGATCAACTCGATGACCGGCGGACACCCGTCAGCCGCCGCCATTCCCGCTCACTACGACACGGACCGGGAAGTGATCGAAAACGCGCTGCCGACCACGGGTCTGGCCGAGCCGGAGAATGCCAAGGTCGTCCAGATTCCGGACACGCTGAATCTCGGCGAAGTGCTGGTCAGTGAGGTGTTTCTGACCGAAGTCAAAAGCCGCGACGACCTCGAAGTTGTCTCCGGCCCGGACGACATGGCGTTCGACCGGAACGGCAATCTGACGCCGGTGCTGACCGAATCGACTCATTGAATCGGTCTGGCCTTTGAACCACGAATGGACACGAATAAGCACGAATTCTGGCAGACTCAACCATGAAATTCGTGTTTATTCGTGTCCATTCGTGGTTCTGGCACGTTGACCGAAGCGCCGGTGCCGGCATCAGGAACGCAGTTTATAAGTTTTCACCGCTGCCGGAATTGCGCACTCTAACTGCGCATTCGGAAAATCCGGCACAATCGGAATATCCGGAACAAGTTAATACAGCTGCGTGGCCGATAGCACGATAGTGAGTCTTCCGACTCGACGATTGCGCATTGGGATCTGTCCTGACATCCCCAAGTCAAGGCTCCGCAGTGGAACTCTTTACCGGTCGCCGAAATCATGAACTGCGACGTTCGGTCAACGCTGTCCGAACGGCGTTCAGGAATTCACTCCGACCAGTTGCGGCGCTCATGTTGGGTGCTGCGTTTCTGGCAGGTGTTGTGCCCAACGTTGGGCAGACGACGAACGCTCGCCAGTTGTCCGCCGCCGAAGAATCGAAGTCGATGCGTGAGCGGATTCTGCGTTACTTGACTGAGATCCATAGTTCGGATCCGGAAGTCGAAGAAGCCGCCTGGGACTCACTACGAAAACTGCGGATTTCCGACGAACAACTTGAACTCGCCAGGCTGCTGAAACACCCCAACCGCCTGGAACGACTTCGCCTCGTTGGTCTGCTGGATTCGGCGACTGAGCCGTTGCGATCCGAGCTTCAAATTGAACTGTCGAAGGATTCCGATCGCGACGTTCGAGAGCTGATGCTTCGTCGTTTGTCGAAGGCCGGCATTCCGGCGCGCGTCGAGTCGCGCCTTCGTGAGATGGCTAAGTCCGATCTGGATTCCCAGATTCGCCAACTGGCAGCCACGCTCGTGCCGGCGAAGAGTGTTCGGCAAGGGGCCGCGGCGGTCGCAGGCGACTCTCAAAAACTTGGACCCAACAAGCGGCCTGCGGGCAGAGCTCGTGGACGGGTCGATGAGCTGCCGACCTTCACGCAGAACGACTCGGAAGTCCGACTGCTTTCGGCTGTTGAGGGCCTCGGCGTGCCGCCCGCACCGGGCTCTGAAAACGACGCTGCCGAACCGCGAAGACTTTCGACACAGGACTTCGATGCGCAGCTTCGTGACCTTGAAGAGCTGACGAATTCTGAGCCGGGCGTGTTCCCGGAACGCCGAAATCCCGAAGTCCTCGACCGCCCGATTGAGCAACAGATCACTCCGAGCATCGTCCCAGCGATGGCTCAGTTCGAAGAGTTGCTGATTCCCGAAACAGATGCTCCGCGAGGATTCACCGGTCCGTCAGGAATCATCCCGACCGAGCAGCAGCAGAACAGTCACTTCGTCCCCGTCCCCGACCGTTGGCGACTGGGTTATCCACGAGTCGACCGGTACGGCCTCAGCTATCCCTACACCGTTGATTACATCGGCACCGAGGGTCACTGGTGGGACCCGTACAACCAGAACGTGCTGAAGGGCGACTACCCGATCATCGGGCAGCACACCTTCCTGAACATCACGGCGACCAGTCAGACTCTGTTCGATTACCGACAGACGCCGATCGGCACGACGCCGTTTGAAAGTACGAGGAGTGCGGGGCAGGAAGAATTTTTTGGTGACCCGAACCAGTTCGCCATCAATCAGAACTTCTTCCTGAGGATAGACCTGAACCACGGAAACACGACGGCCTTCAAACCGGTCGACTGGCAGATTCGTCTCGCGCCGGCATTCAACTTCAACCAGCTGAATGTCAAGGAACTGGCAGTCGTCAACCCCGACGTTCGAGAAGGCCGACGGCGTTTCCGAGATCACTCGATCCTTCTGCAGGAGTACTTCGGCGAAGTCAAACTCGCTGACCTGAGTCCCGACTACGATTTCGTTTCGGCTCGTGCCGGCAACCAGTTGTTCAACTCGGACTTCCGTGGCTTCATCTTCTTCGACACAAACCGCGCCGTCAGGTTGTTCGGTTCGAAGTACTCGAACCGGCACCAGTTCAACCTGCTCTACTACGACATGGTCGAAAAGGACACGAACTCGGGACTGAACACGAACGACGATCGTCATCAGAACGTCTTGATTGCTAACTACTATGTGCAGGATTTCGTTTTCCCAGGATACACGGCTCAGGCCAGTTTTCACATGAACAACGATTCCCCGAGCACAAAGTTCGACCGCAACAACTTTCTCGTTCGACCTGACCCGGTCGGCATCTTTCAGGAACACCGCGTCGAGGCCTACTACTTCGGCTTCGCTGGCGACGGTCACATGGGCCGGTTCAATGTCAGCAACGCCTTCTACTGGGTAACTGGTCGAGACGGTAAGAATCCGATCGGCGGCCAGGAACTCGACATCAACGCGACGATGGCGGCGATCGAACTCTCCTACGACCGTGACTGGGCACGTTTCCGAGCGTCGTTCTTCTACTCGTCCGGCGATGGCAATGCGAACGACCAGGAAGCGGAAGGCTTCGACACGATCATGGACAATCCGGTCTTCGCTGGCGGCGAATTCAGCTACTGGCAGCGTCAGGCGATTCAGCTATTCGGCGTGCAGCTTGTCAACAATCGAAGTCTTGTCCCCAATCTTCGCTCCAGCAAAACTCAGGGGCAGAGCAACTTTGTGAATCCGGGTCTGCTGATGTTCAACCTGGGGCTCGACATGGACCTCACGCCGAAGCTGCGAACAATCATGAATGCGAACTACCTGATGTTCGACAAGACCGAAGTTCTCAGCACGTACACCTTCCAGAGCGACATTGATCCGGAAATCGGCCTCGACCTGAGCGTCGGCTTCGAGTGGCGGCCATTCCACAATGACAACGCAATCGTCCTGTTCGGAGTCTCGGCTCTGATCCCCGATGAAGGCTTCAAAGACCTGTACTCAACCTACGGCGACAGCGACGTCGAAACTCTGTTTGCGTCGTTCTTCGAAACGATTCTGACTTACTAAGGAACGTGTCTGAAATAACTTCCCTCTTTCGTCGTGACGATTTCTAAACACAGAGGCACAGAGATCGCAGAGAAACAACTCCAAGGCGAAACTCTGTGTGCTCTGTGCCTCTGTGTTTAACTTCAGCATTGTCAAATCGGGAAGTTATTCTGAACACGATCGTAACTGACTTTCTTGAGCGAACTGTTGTTCGCTTGCTTCTCCGGAACTGACAAATGCCAGATGACAATCCATACGTGGTTGCAATCGCTGGCCCCAACGGTGCTGGAAAATCTACTGCGATGAGAAATGTTTTGTCCGGGCCTCTGGCTGTGAGCGCGTTTGCTAACGCCGACGTTATTGCACGTGGTTTGTCTGGACTTGATCCAGATCGAGTAGCCATTGCAGCGGGGCGAATCATGCTTAATCGGCTTAGTGAACTGGCCGAACAACGGAAGAACTTTGCGTTCGAATCAGCGCTTTCCAGCAGAACCTTCTACCAGCGACTCAGTCTCTTGATTGAAGACGGCTACGAATTTCATCTGTTATTTGTCTGGGTCGATGGTACTGATGCTTGTGTTCGCCGAGTCACCGACCGTGTCCAGACGGGCGGACATCTGGTTCCTGAGGCAGACGTCCGGCGGCGATACTTTCGAAGCATCGACAACTTTCACACTCTTTACCGCCCGATTGCCAGCAGTTGGCAATTGATTGAGAATACCGGCGTTAGTCCTGTTCGAATCGCATCAGGTGGTCGCGAGAAGTCTACAGTGATTTGTCAGCCAGAGCGGTGGACTCAATTCGAAAGCGAGGCGGCTCATGTCAACTGATGAGGAAGTTTCACTGGCGGATCGGTTAATCCACGGAAACGAAACAGAAGAGGCGATGAAGGCGGCGGTGGAAGAAGCCAAGCGGCTACACAAACGGATGGGTGTTCCCATGCACGTCGTCGTGGACGGCGAGTTGGTGACGATCCAGCCGGAAGACATCGAAGTCGAGGATGGCGAGTGTCAGTATCCGTTTCTGACGTGATCGACTCTTGCGACTCGGATGAAAATAACCAGGCAAACGGCGACGTACACAACAGACACCTCGGCTGAGTTCGACGGTGAGATCCTGACATGGAGGTCAGAATCGAATGACGCAACGGAAGCGGTCCATTGGGATTTACTGTGGCGGTGCGGCTCTTTGGGGGCTGGCACTCGTTTACTTCGTCGCGTTTTCGAATGACTCGTCAGACCGTACCACCGTGCGCGCGGCGGAGCCTCCCGTTCCGGTCGCGACTGAAGATTCAGACGTTGCGGCACAGGCCACTCGATCACGCACTTCACGACTCCTCGAAGCGCTCCGCCCGTCGCGGCTGTTTCGTCGCAAGGCTGAGCAGGCCGAACCTCAACGGCTCGATCCGAAACAGGCTGACGCTGCGAATTCAATTCCGATGCGCCCGACGACCGAGCGGCATGGTGTTCAGCATCCAACAAGTGGCCAGACGGACGAGCAGGACGCTCGTGATCGCGCCGCGCTGCCGACTGAAGTTCGGCAGACAGCGGCTTCGATTCCAGAACGAATCGACCCGGAGCCGGGCGTCGCGTATCCCGTTCCGGCCGAACTGTTGATGGCTGACCTGATCAACCAGACGCCCGAAGAAGCGTGGGCAAAGAGCTGGGGCTGTGCCGGTTGCCACAAAGATTCGCACGATCCGCACATGAGCGAAGCGCTGCAGATCGGCTGCACCGACTGCCACGGCGGAAACGCCGCCACGACGATGAAAGAAATCGGGCACGTGCATCCGAGATTTCCGGACGCCTGGCCGTCGTCTGCCAATCCGGCTCGTAACTACACGGTGCTCAACCACGAGTATCCCGAGTTCGTCCGTTTCGTGAATCCGGGTGACCTCCGAGTTGCTCACATCAGCTGCGGGATGTCGGGCTGTCATCCGAAGGAAACGCTGCAGGTTAAGAAGAGCATGATGACTCACGGCTGCATGCTGTGGGGGGCCGCTCTTTACAACAACGGCGCGGTCACGCACAAAGTTCCGCGCTATGGCGAAAGCTACAGCATGTACGGCACCGGCCAGCGCATTCAGACGGTGCCGCCGCCGACCGAGTACGAACGTGACTGGAAAGGCGTTGTTCCATTCCTTGAGCCACTGCCGCGTTTTCAGACGACACAGATCAGCAACATTCTGAGAACCTTCGAACGAGGCGGTCGCTTCGCTGCGGAGCTGGGAATTCCAGAACGCGGTGAAGAGCCGGGCCGTCCTCGGCAGCGATCGAGTAACCGAGGCATGGGAACGCTCAACCGAACGGACCCGGTGTTCGTCGGTCTGGCGAAAACGCGACTGCTCGATCCGACGCTTAACTTCGCAGGCACGAACGATCATCCGGGCGACTATCGCCAAGGCGGCTGCACATCCTGCCACGTGATCTACGCCAACGATCGCTCGCCGGTCAGTTCCGGTCCGTACGCCAAGTACGGAAACCGCGGCAAGGCAGCGTCCGAGATCGACGACTTTGTCGTCAGCCTGGACCCAACGATTCCGAAGTGGGAAAGCGGCCACCCGATCACTCATCGATTCACAACAGCCATTCCGACCAGTCAGTGCATGATCTGTCACATGCACCCCGGAACGACCGTCATGAATTCTTACATCGGTTACATCTGGAGCGACCAGGAAACTGATGGTGAGCATCTTTATCCAAAAGAACAGACTGATTCGACGGCGGAAGAATTCGTCAGACGGCAGATGAACAACCCGAACGACATCGATGCCAAGATGCTGACGTCGGATCACGATTTCCTGGCTGACATCGTTGATCTGAATCCTCAGCTTCAGCACACGCTGGCCGACTTCCACGGCCACGGCTGGAACTACCGCGCGGTCTTCAAGAAGAACCGTCAGGGCACGCTGATGACGCACGACGGCAAAGAACTGCGCGACGTCACACCTCAGCAGAAAATGCTCGCCGTGAAAGTTCCGGAAGTCGTCAAGGAGCAATTCCGCAATCGTGACTACGCTCACGTGGCAGAAGACGGTTATCCCGTCAACGAACAGGAACGCGACCGTGTGCTGCGAGTCGAATCGGCTCTGCGGCAGATGCGAGAAAACACTCCGGTCCACATGCTCGATATCCATCTCGAAATGGGCATGCACTGCGTCGATTGCCACTTCGTGCAGGACAACCACGGCGACACGAAACTCTATGGCGGCGTTCGAGACGCCATCGAAATCACCTGCACCGACTGTCACGGCACGATTTCGGAATTCGCTTCTCTGAAGACATCCGGACCGGCCGCCAAAGGCAATATCTGGCCGGGCATGGTGACCGAGCGAAACGAAGAAACGAAGAACGTCGGGCGAAATCTGGCGGCGATGCGAACGCCGTTTGGTAAGCGTCGATTCGAAGAGCTGCCCGACGGAACGATCGTGCAGAACTCGATGGTCGAGCCCGATCTCTCATGGCGAGTCAAACAAGTTCGAGACACCATCACGCCGAGCCATCCTGATTACAACGCGTTGTCCGCTCTTTCGAAGACGGTTCGCTTTACGAAGAACGAGAACCAGTACGAATTTGAGTGGGGAGACGTTCCTGAAGATCCGAGAAAGTGTGCTCACGCGATTCGAGATATGAACTGCATCGCCTGTCACTCGTCGTGGAATCCGAGTTGCTTCGGCTGCCATCTCGTGCAGAAGGCCGACAAGAAGATGCCGGAACTGCACTACGAAGGCGACGTCACGAAGAACTACACCGCGTACAACTTCCAGACGCTGCGTGATGACGTCTTCATGCTCGCAAAAGATGCCAACGCAACGGGTCAACGAATTAATCCGGTCCGCTCGGCATGTGCTGTCCACGTTTCGTCGTACAACGGAAACCGCGAAAATCTTTACTACCAGCAGCAGACAATTTCGGCAGAAGGCCTCAGTGGTTGTGCCTTCAGCACGAACGTGCCACACACCGTTCGAGGCCGTGGTGAAACGAAAATGTGTGCTGACTGTCACCTTTCGGGCGACGACGACAACAACGCCATCATGTCGCAGTTGCTGATGCTCGGCACCAAATACATGAACCACATGGGCCGTTACGTGTGGATCGCCGCTGGCGAGCACGGTGTCTGGTCTCCGGTCGTTCAGGAACGCGACGAACCGCAGTCGATCATCGGCAGCACGATGCACCGTGACGCGTTTCCGGATTACTTCAAGCAGCATGTTGAGAACGATCGACAGCTTCAGACCGCTTACGAACATCCGGGCCGCGACATCATCGACAATCTGACTCATCCAGGCATGAAGCACGACATTCAGAATCTGCAGCACCGAGGCGAGTACCTTTACGCCGCGTGCGGCGAAGGCGGCTTCCGCATCTTCGACATTGCCTTTACCGATCACAAAGGCTTCGCCGAACGATACACCACCGCCCCTGTCTCGCCACTCGGTCAGAAGTTCTATGTCCGGTCGAAAAACTGCACGGACGTCGCATCGCCTTCGACCATGGCTCCGGATCCAACGCGAACTCACCAGCCTGAGAACTTTGAACAGCCCGTCCCGATGCGTTACGCCTTTATTTACTGCACGGACAGTTGCGAAGGCCTCTTCCTGGTTCTGGCTGGAACGCTGCTCGACGGAAACCCGAACAACAACTTCGTGAAGAAGGACGTCGTCTTTAATCCGGACGGTATTCTGGACGGAGCACGGCGCATCACAATCTGGGGCAAGTACGCGTGGATTGCCTGCGACGCGGGAATGGTGATCGTCAACATCGAGGATCACAAGAATCTGAAGGTCGTCAGAGTGCTGCCGGAAGGCGAATGGCTCAATCAGCCGGGCAATGTTGAATTCCAGTTCCGTTACGCATTCATCTGCGATCACGACGGCATCAAGGTCATGGACGTCACGAATCCGGAAGCCCCGGAGCCAGTGACCGCACTTCACCTGGAAGAAGCTCACAACATTTACGTCGCTCGAACTTACGCTTACGTCGCGACCGGAAGTCATGGTCTGACCATTCTGGACGTGAAGAATCCTCGTGATCCGAAAGTGGATCAGGTCTTCACGGCAGGCGGCAAGATCAACGATCTGCACGACGTCAAACTGGGATTCACCTATGCCAGTGCGTATGCCTACCTGGCCGACGGGCATAACGGTCTGCACGTCGTTCAGCTGACCTCGCCGAAGACACCAGGAAACGACGGCTTCTCACCGAGACCGACTCCACAACTGGTTTCGTCTTTCAAGATTCCACACGGAGGCCACGCCCTGGCGGTCAGTGAAGCCTTTGATCGCGACCGTGCAGTTGACGAAGCCGGGGACCAGCTTTCGGTGTTCGGTCGAATCGGTGCTCGTCCGATGAACCTCGAAGAAATGCAGAAGCTGTATCTGTTGCCCGGAACCGGGACGACACCTGGCAAGCTGCCGCCGGTCGTCTGGAAAGTTCGCAACCCGCAACGTGACAACAGCATCGAGAATCCCCGACAGCGGGAAATCGATCTCCACCAGAAGGTCGAGGAATTCTTCGGAGAAAGTCAGCTGCGAAAACGCTGAAAACTGTGGACGGCGGTGACGGACTTTCTCCATTGAGTAATCACTGGAACAGAGTCCGGAGTCGCCAAAGCAGATCGCAATCAGAAGCCCGGCAACTGGGAGGGTGCCGGGCTTCTGTTGTTTCCTTCGAGTCTTCTGCGATCATCCGCCGCAGTCACCGAGTTCCGGTGACAACCGCAATCGCCCAGCAGCTTCGGACTCTAAATTAGTGACCACCAGCATCTCACCCTTCGGAACAGTTGGCCGAGCTTTCCGCCGGCTGCCGGTGACGTGTCTGCTCATTCTGGTGTCGTGCTTCCTGTATGCCCTGTCGGTTTCGGCCTCGTACGAGGCCGGCAGCGTGAGCGGGCTTTCCGTCAAGCCTGGAGCCCTTAGTGTGCTACTGCTGACAGACTTTCCCGACATCATCGGCATGTTCATGTTGTGGGAAGGCGAATGGTGGCGACTGACGATTAGCGCGTTCCATCACGGCAACCTGATTCACCTGATCATGAACGTGCTGGCGTTCTGGATGTTTGCGGATCTGCTCGAACCAAAGCTGGGCAAACTTCGCTATCTTGTGTTCTGCGTCGTCGCGGCGACATTTTCAATCCTGCCGGAGGCCGCCATTAATCAGAGTGCGGTCGGCATCTCGGGAATGGTTTTTGCGCAGTTCGGTCTGATTCTGATCGTCCGTCGGCACGACGAGGGCATTGCCGAGCGGATGCATCCATCGCTGGTGCCGATTTGCTTTGCGTCACTTTTTATCTGCATCCCGCTGACGATGTTTATGGGTTTGCCGATCGCAAACGGTGCGCATCTTCTCGGACTGATCTACGGCGCGATCGTCGGCTGGTTGTGCTACGACCTCCGCCTGCGAAGTCGACTCGCCACCGGAGCCGGACTGGTGGTTATCCATTCGGGATTGGTTCTGGCGATTCTCGCACTGATGCGTCCAACCTGGGACGGACGTTATGTTGCCTGGCGAGCGATCACGCAAACGCAATCCCTCGCCGACTGGCAGAAAGCCGTTGAGCTGGATCCGTCGCTCGAAACAGGCTGGCGATACCTGGCAGAACATTACGTAACGACGGGCGATCGTCACAAAGCCTGGGTGACCGTGCTGGAGGGAGCTCGGCTGAATCGTTCAAGCACGAAACTCGATGAGCTGGCTCGTTACGTCTGGCAGGAGTTTGATTCCGCAGACGATCGAGCCGTCGCGAAGAACGAATTGCAGCGAGTCTTTGGCGACGAACACGAAGCCTGGATCGAACGATTCGAATTGCCACTTTCACCTGCGACCAGTTCGACAACGCTTGTCGAATTAGCATTCCCGGATCTTCCGCCAGCGTCGACTGTGAATCTGGACGCCTTGCTGGACGTCCCCGCGGAGGTCTCAGGCATCACCCGTCCGCTGCCAGCGAACTATCCACCAGGATCCGTCAACCCCGACCACCCCGACAGCGCCAACCTAGGTACGACGCTTTAGAACTCCAGCGCGAAGAAGGTGCCCTCATGCTGTGTGAGTTTGTTGGTATGGAAAGCGGGAATTGCCTGTGGACACTGTCTGTACCATAATCGGGTACGGTCCATACATAAGCACTGTGAGGTGACTCATGCCGTTGATATATCGTGCAATGCAGGCCAGCGAATCGGGCCCACTGGCTGGCTCGTCAAAAACGATGCTCGGGGTAAAGGCAGGATCGGAACCTGCCGACGACATGGCACCAACTCCTGATGGGCGAGTGTTTCCAGAGACCGGCGGGATGTCCGTTGCCCCAACGTGGCGTGACTTGCCGGCCTTTAGAATTCCACGCCGGTTGAAGAACTTGTGTCCGGCAGCTACGGGAAATAACAAGATTGAATGCTGGCGTATGGGAAGTGGCCCGTTTGAAGATGCAGCTGTCTCACCAGATTTGAACCTTCGCGTGGACAGCGGAAGTCACGGAGTGGTCGAACCTTCGCGAGAAATGCCGCTGCCCGCGTTTCAGGCCGCCTTGGCGCAGACGCAAGATCAGTGGATCATCGAGCCTGAGACAATTCCAATCGAGGTTCAGTCATGATTCAGCCATCATCCAACTCAGCATCCTGGCTGTCGCGTTACGTCGAGTTGCTTCTGCCGCTGCATCGGCTTATCGCTTCAGGTGAAGGCGACTCCGACGCTGCCGATGAACTGCGTGATCAAATGGACGAACCGTGGATGCATCTGGGCCCCGCTGAGATCAGTCTGACGAATGGCCTGTCCGAAGATCTGTACTCTCTGGGCCGCGAGTGCGTTGAACCGGAAGGAGAGGTGGATGCGAGCGAGACGGCCGCATTCAAACATGCGGTCGACTCAGAGAACTGGCCCCAGTCACTGGCTATTCTCAGACGCAATCAGGAGAAGTTTCCTCAGGATCTGGTGTCGCGCCTGCGGGGCGAGTTCTGGGCGTACATGGACCTGTCCGCCGCTGCTATCCCGTTTTTCGAAGACGTCGCCAGATTGCGACCACTTGAAACCAGCGAAGAGCAGTTGTACCTCGTGTGCGCCGTACTTGCCGGTCAGGCACGCAACTTTGTGAGCCGCGCACGTGAAATTCTGGATCGAACGCAGGACGCGCGACAACTGCTAATGGCGTCAGAAGTCCTCTTCAAGGCGGCTGCGGAATCAGAATCGGAGGAGTTGCTTCGCGAAGCCATCAGTGCTGCTGAGCGAGGGCTTAATGCGAAACATGATGATGTTGATTCCCCCGTCGGCAGCCATGACCTGCTCAGTGCGCACGTGAATCTGGCACTCGGCTACGATCTACTCGGGGAATCCTCACGGGCGCGTCAGGTCTGTGACGATGCAATAAAGCTCGCTCCGGATGATCCCAACCTTCGTGACTTACAGAGCTTCCTCAGGAATCCAGACTTTCCACCCGCGCAGAAATCGAGTTACCGCAATCGTCTCCAGCGTCAAACACGTCCTCCCGTCGCGCTGTACCAGTGAACGATCGAAGGGCTACCTGCACTCAAAGTCGTGCGTTTTGTCGCCAGTATTTGAAATTAGCTGATGGCCGATCCGCACTCGCCGTGTCGCCCGCTCCGAGGTTCATCAGCCGCGATGATGGGAAGTGGTTCTCTGAGAAACTGAGAGCGAATTCGTGCTGAAAAGAGGAAATAGCGCGACGCGGAACGGAATGCGAAGAAAGCAAAAGATGCAGCGGCACGACAGTCGGCTGATTAGTTGATCTCTCAATTGGCACTTCGAAGAACGAAAGCGAGTTGGCTGGTGGAACGCATGAACCGAGTACTGTTTCTTCTCGTCGCCCTGATCGCTACTTGCAGCTCCGTGATGGCGGCTGAGCAGCCAAACATTGTTGTGATTCTTGTCGACGATATGGGGTACGGTGATCCGGGCTGCTTCAATGCGAAGTCGAAGATTTCAACGCCGCACATTAACTCGCTGGCTCGGGATGGGATGCGGTTTACCGATGCTCATGCTCCGGGCCCGTTGTGTCACATGTCGCGTTATGGATTGTTGACCGGGCGCTACCCGTTTCGAACCAACGTCAACCTCTGGCGGAAGCAACCGCTGATCGAGTCGGGGCAGATGACGATTGCCTCGCTGGCCAAGTCGCAGGGATACCGGACGGCGATGGTCGGGAAGTGGCACGTCGGATTCCAGGAAGACGGCTACGACAAGCCTTTACCTGGCGGTCCTGTTGATCGAGGCTTCGATAGCTATTTCGGAATTCGTGCCTCGACGGACATTCCTCCGTACTTCTACATCCGAGGCAATCATGCTGTGCAGCCACCGTCGAATCAGATCGAGGCAAACAACAGCGAAGGCTGGTCGCCGATCCAGGGAGCGTTCTGGCGAGCGGGCGGGATCGCTCCTGACCTCACACTCGAAGACGTGCTGCCTCGGTTTACGAATGAGGCCGTGCAGGTCATCGAGAAACACTCTTCCAACGACAACGCAGCGAACACACCGCTGATGCTCTATCTGGCGTACCCAGCTCCGCACACGCCATGGCTTCCGGATGAGGAATTCGCAGGCAAAAGTGGCGCCGGCATGTATGGTGATTTCCTGATGATGGTCGACGCTCAGATTGGCCGAATCCTCGCCGCACTGAACAAGGCTGGCATGACCGACGACACGCTGGTGATTTTTACGTCGGACAACGGCCCGGTGTGGTTCGACACTGATGTTGAAAAGTTCGGTCATGATTCGAGCGGCGGACTTCGAGGCATGAAGGCCGACGCCTGGGAAGCGGGGCATCGCATGCCGTTTGTTGCTCGGTGGCCGGAGCGTGTGAAGCCTGGAACTACGAGCGGACAGCTCGTTTGCTTTACCGATTTGATGGCAACCTTTGCGGACGTACTGGGAGTGAAGCTGCCGACCGACGCCGGTCCTGACAGCTTCAGTTTTCTGCCGGCTCTGACGAATAAGAGAGCCAGTCTGACGCCGATCCGTAAGCAGATCGCGATGAAACCCAGTGGGCCGTTCATGACTCTTCGCTCTGGAGACTGGAAGCTGATTACTGGTCTTGGCTCCGGCGGTTTCTCAGAACCAAAGCGTATCAAGCCAGGGCCTGGCGACCCCAAAGGCCAACTCTACAACCTGGCGGATGATCTGAGCGAGACAACGAATCTCTACTCAAGACATTCGGAGATCGTTTCTCGACTTGAATCTGAGTTGAAGAAGATCGTCGATGAAGGGCGAAGCCGATAAGGCATGCGTCCTCGTTCAAGATTCGAACACGACAAGCACGCGGTGAATCACGCGACGAATCACGCGGCAAAGATGTCCCTCCGAACCAGCGTTCCATTCTGGTCATCACTTTTCTCACCTGAACTTTTCCCACCCGAGTCTCCCGATGTTTAATACTGCAATCCGGTTCTCATTGATTCTGTTCTTCGTAACCGCTGATTTGTCTGACGCCGCGTTTGCACAGGAAGTCAGTTCAAAGGCCCCACCTCTTTCTCCAGAAGAGTCGCTCAAGACGATGGAGATTCAGCCGGGCTACAGCATGGTGCCCGTGTTGACGGAGCCTCAGATTCACGAGCCGGCTGCGATTGCCTGGGACGGCAACGGACGGATGTACGTCGTCGAAATGCGGACTTACATGCAGGAGATCGACGGCAAGGATCAGCTGAACCCGACGAGTCGCGTCTCGCGCCACGAGGACACAAATGGCGACGGCGTTTATGACAAGCATTCGGTGTTTGCTGACAACCTGTCGCTGCCCCGGATGGTCCTGCCGTTGCTGGACCGCGTGATTATTCGCGAAACCAACACGCTGGATCTGAAAAGTTATCAGGACACCGACGATGACGGAGTCGCCGACAAGGTTGAGCTGTGGCACGACGGCGGCAACCGGGGCGGTAATCTCGAACACCAGCCAAGTGGACTGATCTGGAACATCGATAACTGGCTCTACACGACGTACTCGGCTCATCGGTATCGATTCACGGCTGGCAAGGTCGTTCGGGAAGGCATGCCGCACGGCTCGGGACAGTGGGGACTGACTCATGACAACGTCGGCCGAATCTTTTACTCCAGCGCCGGCGGCGAGAATCCGGCGATGGATTTTCAGCGACCCATCATTTACGGCCAGATCTCAATCCCCGGCGAGCAGGCTGACGGCTTTCGGGACGTTTTTCCGATCGACAACATTCCGGACACGCAAGGTGGTCGCGGTCGGCTGCGCGAGGACAACACACTGAACCGATTCTCGGCCAGCTGCGGACAGTCGATTTTTCGTGGCGACGGAATGCCCTCGGATTTTGACGGTGACCTCGTTATCTGCGAGCCGGTGGGGCGACTGATTCGACGTGCAAAGGTGACCAACGATCAGGGCCGCATCGTCGTGTCCAACGCGTACGACGAGACGGAATTCATTCGCGCCACCGACCCCAACTTCCGACCCGTAAACAGCGCGACCGGCCCGGACGGGTGCCTTTACATCGTCGATATGTATCGAGGCATTATTCAGGAAGGTAACTGGGTGCGTGACGGATCGTACCTGCGCGGCGTCGTTCAGGATTATGAACTCGACAGGAACATCGGTCGCGGTCGAATCTTCCGCGTCGACCACACGTCAACGCGGCGAGGCTCGACACCGCGGATGCTCGACGAGACGCCGGCACAACTGATCGCTCATTTGTCGCACCCAAACGGCTGGTGGCGAAGTGAAGCTCAGAAACTGATCATCCTCCACAGCGACAGAAGCGTCATTCCACAATTGGAACAGCTTGCCCGCTCGGGTGAAACTTCACTTGGCAGGCTGCACGCGCTGTGGACGCTGGAAGGGCTTGATGCCGTTTCCTCATCGCTGATCACTGAGAAGTTCACCGACCCTGACGATCGTCTGCGTGCGGCGGCCGTGCGTATGACGGAGCCGGTTATCGAGAATGACCGCACCTTCGACGACCATATCGAAGAGTTGACGAAAGACGAAAACCCGGACGTCGTGATTCAAACATTGCTGTCGATCACTCGCGGCGAACATCCGCAAGTGGAAGCGCTGACTGCCGCCATCGTGGCGGCTCACGCAGGCAATCAGGCGATCAAGAGTGTCGCCGGCAGAATCCGAGCGAACATGGAAGCGATGATTGCTGAGAAGAAAAAGATTGAAGAAATTCGTCGTCGTAACAAACTGCTGGCCGAATCGATTGTCCGCGGCAAGGTGACGTACTCGACACTTTGTGTTACTTGCCACGGCCCGGATGGCAAGGGGCGTCCCAGTCCCAACGGACACGGCCTGATGCTGGCGCCGGCGCTCGCCGGATCCGATCGTGTCAAAGGCCATCGCGAACGACTGACTCGCATTCTGCTCAATGGTCTGATCGGTCCCGTTGAAAAGAAGACGTACGCTGGTGGGTTGATGCTGCCGATGGGCGCCAACAGCGACCAGTGGATCGCCGACGTGGCGACTTACATTCGGAACAGCTGGGGCAATCAGGCACCGTTGATCGAAGCGGCGAATGTGGAAAAGATTCGCTCGGCGTCGCAAAGTCGAAAGGGACCGTGGACGCTCGCCGAGCTGAAGCAGTTTGATCCGCCGGCATTCGAAGACCGAGCGAGCTGGAAACTCAGCTCAAGTCACGGCGGCGGCAAACTTGGCAACGCCATCGATGGAAATCGCGGCAGCCGTTGGGACACCGGCACGACGCAGCGGCCGAGGATGTGGTTTTCGATCGAAATGACCGAGCCGGTTAACGTTCTGGCCCTGACGCTTGATACGCGCGGCTCGAACGACGACTACCCTCGCGCTTTCGTGGTCCATACTTCGCTCGACGGTGAGTCGTGGAGCGATCCCGTGGCGGAAGGACGCGGCGTTCATCCGGTCACCGAGATTGAACTCAGCAGCTCAACTCCGGCAAAACATATTCGAATCACACAGACAGGCACGTCGCCCAACAAGTACTGGTCGATTCACGAGCTGGCTATCAAAGGTCTGACCGGCAACGAGCCAAAGGTAATGTCACTTGCCGAACAACTGGCCGGCGTCGATCCGAAAACTCTGGCGGTCGAGGCACGCGACAAGGGCGACGCGAATCGCGGCGCACAGCTCTTTTACAACCCGGCGGTGTCCTGTGCGAAATGCCATGATCCCGGAAAAGGACACCGGCTTGGACCTGACCTTGCAGCGAAACGCGACGGCGTCAGCGATCCTTTCCTGATCGAATCCGTCCTCCATCCATCAAAGGTAATCCGCAAAGGATTCGCGCAGGTCATCGTCGTTACTGACGGCGGACTCGTCGTCACCGGATTCAAAGCGGAAGACAAAGGCGAATCGATGGTTGTCCGTGAGCCGGCCGGTGGCAAAGAAATTCTGATTCCGAAAGACGAGGTCGACCAGGTCGTGCCAAGTCCCAAGTCAGCGATGCCGCCCGGATTAGTGAATCAGCTTGGTGACCGTCAGCAGTTTCTAGACATTGCCCGCTTCCTGATGGAAATCAATGATGGCGGGCCTGAGCGACTGACCGAGCTGAAGCGTGCATCGCCGAATAAATGACGTCTTCTTGAAGCAGATTGTTCGCGTGGCGGTTTGCTGAGCCGATCGACGTAAGAAGCAACGTGTCAACCAGCAGGTGCCGCGTCACGCGAAGATCGCATCGAGCGGTTGGCCGCTGTCGACAAGAGCGACTGGCCGGCCCTGGCGATCGGGAATGAAGCCGTGTGGATCGATGCCGAGTGACTGGAAGATCGTCGCGGTCAGGTCGGGGCATGAGACCGGATGGTCGAGTGGGTAGGCCGCGTGTTTGTCGGATCGACCGTACATGGTGCCGCCCTGAACTCCGGCACCGGCCATGATTGCCGGGAAGCAATAGCTCCAGTGATCGCGGCCGTCATCGGTGCCGCGGTTGGTGAACTTTGGTGTGCGGCCCATTTCTCCACAGGCAACGACCAGCGTTTCGTCCAGCATGCCTCGGTCGCTCAAATCGTCGAACAACGCCGACAGGCCACGATCGAGTCCTGGCAACAGGCAGTCGCGCAGACTTCCGGTCAATCCATTGTGAGAGTCCCAGCCGGATGCTGCTCCGTCGCTCATGTCCCAGATGACGGTGGCGAATCGCGTGCCGGCTTCGATCATCCGGCGTCCCATCATCAGCGACTGACCAAACAGGTTGCGTCCGTAACGATCTCGTAGCGCCGCCGGCTCGCGACGAATATCAAGTGCGTCACGCAGCGTTCCTGACGTGAGCATATTCCAGACGCTGCCTCGCGCTGCACCATACCCAGAGAGACTTTGCGATTTCGCAAGAAGCTCGGCGCCGGTTTCAAATTGATCCAGCAGACTTCGTCGTCGATCAAGTCGATCAATCGTGACGCCGTCGGGCGGGCTCATTCCTTCAAACTGAAACGAAAGTTCGGCGTCATCACAGTCGCGGTAGTAAGGGTTGTCGGTGCTGCAGTACGGGCTCTTCTGTCCGGCCTTCTTGTGAATGCGAGTGGCCAGAGCGTTGTTCTCTGCACCCAGCCATCCCGCGTACTGGCCGAGCCGATCGTAGCGGCCGTCGAGTTGGATCTGCCCGTGTCGATTCGGCAAATAGGCGTAGCCGGGCAACGTCCTCAGCGAGTTGCCCGCCGCCTTCCGTTCGAAGTATTCAACGACAGAACCCATCGACGGCCAGTCGTTCGGGGCCGCGTTCACACGCGCCGGGCCGCGTTCTGCCGGCGGCATAGTGCGGCCCGTCTGGATAATGTGAGAAGCGTTGTGATCGTTTTGTGGATGGTTCAGCGTTCTGACAACACAGTACTTGTCCGAATTCTGAGCAAGCATTGGCAGGTGCTCGCAGATTCGCATCCCCGGCGTCCGCGAGTCGATCGGTGAGAATGGTCCGCGGATGGTCGACGGCGCGTCCGGTTTCATATCGACCGTCTCAAGCTGACTTGGCCCACCGAACAGATACACGAACAGAACCGACTTCGCTCGACCGCCGGAGAGCGGTGCGACTTGCGATTCTTCAGCGGCCAGCACCTTGGGAAGCGAGAGGCCCAGGAGGCCCGTTCCACCAGCCTGAATCCACCCGCGACGCGTAACGCCGCTGCAGTCAGATCGTGTATTGCCAAGAATACTCAGCATCGGTCCCGCCTGTCGTTCGGGGTCAATATTGGACGCAGTTCGACCGGACAGAATATCCGGGGCATGAAACCGTCGATAGGTCTCGTCACAATTGCGAAATGCCAGCAAACTGGCAGTTGCGTGTTGACGTGACCGCGGGCTACTTTTACGCTGACTCTGAAAGTGCCAGAAAACTGGCATTTTCTCATTGGCCGAGAGTCGTTGCAGGAGTCAACCAGATGGACGGTCAGGCGCAGCTAAGTCGGCGCGAGCGTGAGATCATGGATGCCGTGTTTGCTCGCGGCGATGCATCCGCGGCGCACGTGTTGGACGCGATGCAGGACCCGCCGACGAAGACTGCCGTGAGAACGATGCTGCGGAATCTTGTCGCGAAGGGGCATCTTAGTCAGAGAAAGGTCGGCCGTGAGCTGTTCTACACGCCGACGAGTCCGCGTGATCAGGCTGGCCAGTCAGCGATCCGCCGAGTCCTGTCGACATTCTTTGAAGGCTCGCTCGAACAGGCAGTCTCAGCTCATCTGGCGGACGAAAATGCGGACCTCAGCGAAGATGAACTGAAGCGGCTGTCATCGCTGATCCGCAAAGCCCGACAGAAGGGAAACTGAAATGGCTTATCTCGACCAACTGCTTCGCGCGGTCGTTCCCGACGGTTTCGCCCTGGAGCTTCTTGTGTCGCTTGTCTTTCAGATGCTGTGTCTGTCGCCCGTCGTGATATCGATTTGGATCCTGCTGCGACGACGATCGGCTTCGACGCGGCACTTTGCATGGCAATTGCTGCTGCTTGCGATTCTTGTTGGACCGACACTGTCGTTTCTTCTTCCGAGTATTGGTCAGTTTTCGATTCTTGATCCAAGACAAAGAGCTAACTCATCCGAACCAGATAAATCTACAGAGTTCGCAATTCAGCAGACGCTTGTCAGCAAGTCAAACGGTCAGCAGTCGCAGCAACCGCTTCCGTCGGTGACGTTGCCAGGCGGTCAGATGCTGCAGCGTTCTGATGAGCACAGACCGTTGGTTGATGCGGCGATGAGGCTGCTTCACTCAGCATCGGTTGAGGTGCCGTACCGAGGACAACGGGGCACGAGCGTGACTCTATCGTTCCACCCATCCTTGGAAATCGATCTGTCGCAGGTGAGTCCTCGCAACGCCGCCGGACCGACTGGCCGGATTGGCAGAATGTATCTGGATGTTGGGACGCAACCCGGCCCTGACACGGTCGCGACAGAGATCGACGGCAAGTATCGCAGTTTTACAAAGCATCATCTTCGAGAGTGGGTAGCATTTCGACGCGAGTACGATCGACTGGACTTCGGGCGTCCGCGACCGATTGTTCCTGCAGTCGGCGACTGGTCGAAACCAGTCGACGGATTACAGGCGAGGCTGGCCGTCGAGAACTGGCGAGATCCGATCGTCGGCGTCTATCTGGAACTGCGAAACGTTAAGGATCTGGGCAACACAATGACCTTGCCTGCCGATGCCCAACAAATCAATTTCGATCTGCGAGATGCCGACGGAAAGAAGATTTCTCCAGCAGGAGTTCCTCGAAGCGGTCCAGTGGTTGAACTGAAGGATTTTCAATTGCCTTTTGATAGCTCGCTGCGATTTAACCTGTCAGTGACGACGGTCGGCGTCCCCAATGTGAAAGCGATGATCGCTCTGCGGTCGCACGCATGGACGCTCGATGAATTACCGGCCAGTTACCGATTAAGGATCAGTCCCGAAATAACTTCCCGATTTCCGTTGCCTTGTTTGACCCGAAGCCGCAGGCGATGGTGTTTTGAATGCGTGCCAGCGTCTGAAACGCGGGCGCCTTCGGCTTCCGGTCAAACAA
>Ga0316208_1000838_pt1 | contig 33142 bp, 24 predicted proteins | sample 3monopyrite_MG_FD_204944 | JGI IMG/M metagenome (GOLD analysis project Ga0316208, IMG submission 204944) | Microbial mat bacterial communities from mineral coupon in-situ incubated in ocean water Damariscotta River, Maine, United States -... | ecosystem: Environmental > Aquatic > Marine >...
GTGGACACCGGAGTCCTGCCTCAAGTGACTTGAGCTATCAGAAACAGGAGCCGTATACGAGACCCGTACGTACGGTTCTGTGAGAGGGCTGAGTCTCGGCTCGCTACCGGGACTCACCCTACTCGACGCAGATTCCATTGGTGCCCGCACGCCTCTCAGGCGAGCGGTAGCCGTCAGGCTATCGGCAGTCGGTTTCTCCGCGTTTTCTCGGATGCTCCTGGGCCAGCGGACTGACGTCCGCCGCTCGCCTGCACGCGATTGACCTCACCGAAACACTCCGTCCTGTTGTCAGGCCACGGGGTGTTTTCGTTTCTGGAAATCAGCGACCAACTTCACGAACAACCCGCCAATCATCAGTACGGTGCCGCCGACCAGTGTCTTCGGATCCACAAAGGGAACCAGACCCAGGCAGCCGACCAGGCCGCACAGCGAAACAAGTCGCGGATAACGTCGCTCCTCAGACGGCTGGCGGAGTGCGCAGAGATTGGCGGTGGCGTAGTAGATCAAAACCGCAAATGCGCTGATTGACCAGGTTCGATAAAGGTCGCCGCTCGACGACAGCAAGGCGATCATTACGGCCACCAGCAGAACCGCACGGTGTGGCGAGTCGCCATCGGCACTCAACGTCGCAAACCACGACGGCAAATCACGGCGTCGGGCCATGGCGAGGGCCACTCGGGAGAGCCCCAGAATCAGGTTGAGCAACACTCCGATCATGGCGAGCATGGCTCCAGCTCGAACCATTGACGCAGCAATGGGACTGGCTTGCCCATTATCCAGCAGTTGGTCAAGCGAACTTGCGGCGCTGCCGACCTGCACGTTCGGAATCGGCGCGACAAGAGCGACGATCGCCAGAGTTACGATCAGGTAAACAACCAACGTAGTCGCAAGTGTGGCCATGACGGCTCGCGGGATGTTGCGAGCCGGTTCGCGAATCTCTTCACCCATCGTCGCGACGCGGCCGTAGCCGGTGTAGGCCACGAAAGAAAGTGCAGCGGCGTGAAAGACGTCTCGATAGGAAAACGACGCGGAGTTGAATTCTGGTATCGCCGCGCTGGACAAAGCACAAACGGTAAATGTGCCAAGAGCCAGCAGCACGAGACCGACGATGATGCCGTTAACTCGGACCGACCGACGAACGCCGGACAGCACAAGGGCGGTCACTGCGGCGATGATTGCTGCCGCGATAACTCGGATGTCGAGGTTCTTTGCGGATGGAATCAGATATTGAATGCCTTCTGAAAAAGCCAATGCCGCCGTTGCAGCGCTGGCTCCTTTGGCCATCAAAAACATCCACCCGGCGTTAAAACCCAGAACCGGCGTCAGAAATCGGTATCCGTATTCGTACGCTCCGCCGCTGACCGGGTGGCTCGCGGCGAGCTGAGCACTGCTCAACCCGTTACAGACGGCGAGTCCTGCAGCAATCGCGACCGACAAGATCGCCCACTCGCCAGCCAGATTCACGGCAAACAGCAGACTGACAAAGACGCCAGTCCCGAGAATTGACCCGAGCCCCAAGGTTACCGCGCCGGGCAATCCAACGACGCGTTTCAATTGTTGAGGTGCGGGTTCTGCTGGCTCAGGCATTCTTCGACCGGGGACGCTGCTTCTCTGTCAGAATCGATTATTGCTTGTAGCCGAAGTGGCAACACTTCGGGGTCAGACCGAACTCTTGCGAGTCCGGCTACGTAATTTCATTCTGATCATCACTCAGCGGCTGGTTCGGCAGTGACCGGCTGCGGAGCTGCACCGAAAACTTCCGTAATCCGAGACGGATAATCTTCGACGTGTGTCTCGTGATAGTCGCCGGTCATCCAGCGAACGAGCAGATCCAAATCTGTGGCATTCATCTTTTCGGCGTAGGCTGGCATGTGATTCTTCGCTCCGTAGAACTGGTCGGAACCCGGGTCGCTGATGAAAGCTTTCAGCCACTTCGCCGATCCGTACTCGGCAAGATCGGGATACCCGAAACCTTCGCCGGTGACTTCGAAGTCCGAACCGATTGTGTCGTGGCAGTCGGTGCAGGATGAGATTTCGCTTCCGTCGGTCAATGGGTCGCCGCCCAGAATCTGCTGGCCTCGTTTTGCCAGTGCGGCGTCGATGCTTCCTTCGTCGCCTTTCCAGTTCCGCATGGCGACCAGTGCTTCGACGACGGCATTCAGATCGCCTGCATTTTCCGGAGCCTTGAAGGCTTCCGCGTATTCCTCGGACGCTCCGGCCATTTCAGAATCTTCGAGATTGAATTCGGCATCGTCCGCTCCCGGATACCACTGCGCGTTCTTAAGCGGTGCGAAGTGGTTTCCGTAGTCGACGATGATTGCTTTCATCCAGTCACGGCTTCCAAAGTTCGCCAGGTCCGTGGCTTCGGGGGTCGAGATAATCGGCTTGTCGTTCGCATCCTTGCCTCGCAAAATGATGCCGCGGCCGTTGTGACCGTTGTAGCGATGGCAGCTCGCGCAATGCTTGGCGAACAGAACAGGACCTTGCGTGAACGGGTCTTCCCGAAGCAGTGAAACGGCACCTTCGACGGGAATCATTGACGGAAGACGCGCGAGTTCTTTAATTCGGTGAGCGTCGCGTTCGGCTTCGGCGATAGCTGCCTGATGATCTTCGTTGTTGGCGTCTTCGTAGAACGCCATCGTTGTGAGGACGACGATTCCGAAAGTGACGAGCCACGTGAACGCCACATTAAATCGGTGCCCGGTTTTCAGCTTGGCCGTCAAAGGCATCATGAAGAGAATGCCCATCAGCGCGCCGGGAACGTAGATCGCTCCAAAGGCCAGACCAAGATGCTCGACCGCTTCGAACTTCAGGAAGCGGAACAGAAAGAGGAAGTACCACTCAGGCCGCGCAGCCGCGTACGCCTTGGCGGCGTCGGCCGGCGGGCTAAGTTCCGCGCCTTTGAAAATTGCAAACAGCAACACGACCGCCAGAACTCCCAGACACGCGACGCCGTCCTTCAGAACCTGATCGGGCCAGAACGTTGTGTCTGGTTTTTTCTTTGGCTGATGAACCGTCAGGCCGTGACGACGGAAGACGTAAAGGTGCAAAGCCAGGAAGCCGATCAGTAGTCCCGGCAGAATTCCCGCGTGCATCGCAAAGAATCGTGTCAACGTGTGGTGGTTGTACTGCGCACCGCCCTGCACAACTTCCTGAAGCTGCGCACCGATGACCGGCGTTGCGCCCATGATCTTTGTCGAGACCTGCGTCGCGTAATAACCCTTTTGATCCCAGGGCAGCAGGTAGCCGGTCAGACTGAGGCCCAGAATGATCTTCAACAGGACCAGGCCCAGCCAGAAATTCAGCTCACGAGGCGCCTTGTAGGCACCATCGATGATGACCTGAATCAGGTGAATCGCCAGCAGGACGATCATCGCCTGCGCGGCGAAGTGGTGCATGCCCCGGACGATCTTCCCGAGGAACATGACTTCCTGAATGTAATACACGCTTTCCCAGGCCGTTTGCGTGCTCGGGCTGTACGCCATCCACAGGAAGATTCCGGTGATCATTTGCAGGACGAAGGTGAAGACGAGCGTGCTGCCCCAGACGTATCGCCAACGAGCTCCCCCCGGCACTTTTTCGTAAAGTGCTTCGTGGATCAGGTCGTTACATCCGGTTCTGTTGTCGAGCCATGCGAGTAATGAGCGGATCATACGGGCACCTTTTCGCTGGTAGCTCCACGGAATTCCTGATACTTCAGCCAGATGCGACCCTCGCGGACTTCCGCTTCCAGAGTGTCCATCGCTCGCGGCGGAATCACGTTGAGCGGCTGACCGTCCATGTCAAACGCACTGGCATGGCACGGGCAGTAGAAGTCGCCTTCGCTTGGTCGATGGTCAACCGCACAACCAAGGTGCGGGCAGACCGTGTTGAAGGCGAGAACCTGGTCCTGGATTCTTCGCAGCCAGACAGAACCGATCGGCTGATTCGGAAACTTGTTCCACACGTTGACGATGTCGTCGTGAACCGTGTAACGAACCGGCGTTCCATCTTCGGGCAGCGCATCGATTCCGAGAGTCAATCGGATGAAACCAAGCGGACCCTTGACGACTCCTCCTGGCCCTTTGCCTTCAACGATTGGCTCGTCCTTCTGATCACTCTTCCGAACAAGCGGATCGAGAAAGAAGAGTCCACCAATCGCGACCGGGACAATTCCGATCAGAGCGCCGATTCCGGCGGCCAACGCTTCAACCACAAAGTTGCGGCGAGGTTTTCCGGAGCAGTCGGACTCGTCCGGGGTGGAAGCCCCGCTACCGGTTCCCCCCGTGGCTTCGACTGCCGGTGGAGTCTCGTTCGCCTCGGGTGTGGCGTTTTCGTTTTCGCTCATGCCGATACCTCGGTGAGTGGTGGCGCAAATTCGGCACCGATAAACAGACAGGAACGGTTACAACGCGACGGATGTCAGGCTGTGCCGAACAACGATGTTTCAAATTGATTGTCAGGTTGGTCTTTGAGCAGACGACTCGAAAGATGCCTGCTCGGGCTGGTTGCTTCAGGAGTTACTCGGGAGTAACAACCTGCCGCATGAGTGGCAGGACTTTTGCAAGAGCATCTGCCAGAGGTGCAGGCAGGACGGCTCCAGCGGCTTGTTTGTGACCTCCACCACCGAACTGTTCGGCGACGGCTGCCACGTTGGTTCCTAATCGGCTTCGAAAACTTACTTTAACAGTTTGGTTTGGCTGCTCGATGGCAATGAACGCCGCTTTGACTCCAGCAACCCTCAAACATTGATTCACGAGTTCTTCGGTATCCGCCGGAACGGCTCCGGTTTCTTTGAAATCCTGCTGAGTAACCGACAGGTAAGCAAGAAGCCCGTCCGTCTCGATAGTCATTCGACTGAGGACTCGACCGAAAAATTGCATACGAGCGGCTGAGTGCTGCTCATAGAGCAACTGATAAAGTACATGCGGTTTCGCGCCCAGGTCAATTAACTCTCCCGCAATCCTCATCGTTCGGCTGGTTGTCGACGGAAATCGGAACCAGCCAGTGTCCGTGGCGATGGCACAATAAAGCGCATTGGCAGCTTGCTCGTCCAGCGTTGCTCCCAAAGCCTGGGCGAGTTCGTAGATCAACTCGCCGGTTGCTGCTGCGGTCGTTTCTTTGAACTCCATCGCGCCCAGGTCGTCCGAGCTGACGTGGTGGTCGATGACGACCGTCTGTTTCGCTTTGGTCGTTTTCAGAACGGAGCCGACATCCTGAAGCTGCACCCAGGCGCTCGTGTCGACGACGATGTGAACGTCGGTGTCGCGAGCTTCGTCCGCAGTAATGCCGTCGCCAAGTTTCTTTGCCTTACGGTCCGGATCGAGAAACGCGATATTCGGCGAGCCTTCCGACGGATTGACGATGCGAACGTTCTTGCCAAGCGACTCCAGCGCGCACGCCAGACCGAGTTCAGAACCGATGGCGTCGGCATCAGGCCGAACGTGGCTGGAAAGCACAAACCGCTCGTGCGAGTTCACAATCTCAATCAGAGGCGTCCAGTCGATGGGCATCGCAATCTTTCAGACGATCAGGCAAATAGAGAGTCACTCGTTCCTACGCTCTGCGTGGGAACGTTGGGTGGACGCTCAGCGTCCCTGATAACTCGTTCCTACGCTCTGCGTGGGAACGCTGGATCGGACGCTCTGCGCCCCTGATAACTCGTTCCTACGCTCTGCGTGGGAACGTTCGATTGGACGCTCGGCGTCCCTATGAGCCTGTTGGACCTTGCCGTTCAGTGACCGTGACGCAGAGCGTCGGCAGGTTCGTTCCCACGCGGAGCGTAGGAACGAGTTGAATCGGGCGGCGAAAGATTAACGATTTGAGTTTCCGGTGACGACTGCCAGGGCCTGCTGAACGTCCTGTTCAAGCTGAGCTTTCAGGGCGGTCACATCGGGGAACTCCAGTGTGTCGCGCAGCCGCGAGACAAACTCGACCTGCATCGTCTCGTCGTAGAGATCGCCTTCGAAACCGATCAGGTGAACTTCGAGCTTTCTTCGCCGCTCGCCAAACGTCGGATTCGGACCAAGATTGATCGCGGCCGGCCAGCTCCTGCCATTGTGAACGGCGACGCCTGCGTAAACTCCGTCGAGCGGCAGCACAGTCACAACCTGCCCAAGGTTGGCAGTTGGAAAGCCAATCGTGCGGCCTCGTTCAGCCCCTTTCGTTACCTGACCGGCGATTCGGTAGCGGTGTCCGAGCAGATCGCTGGCTTCTTCAACTTCGCCATCGACCAGCAGGCCGCGGATCACGCTGGAAGAAACCATCTGCGTGCCCACGTAAACGGGCGGGACAGTATCCAACTCGATGCTCGCCGCTTTGCAGAAGTCTGCCAGATGTTCGACGGTGCCCGAGCGGTTGCGGCCGAAGAAGAAGTTTGGACCTTCGACCATGCCGATCGCGTCGAACTCGCCGAGCACCACCGCCTGAAAGAAATCTTCGGCCGACAGATTCAGCAGCCGCAGGTCGGTCGGATAAACGACTATGCAGTCGACGCCGCAGGCGGCGATCAAGCCGGCCTTCTGCTCCAGTGATGTCAGAGCGGGCGGTACCTGCTCCGGCCTTAGGAGTTGGATTGGGTGCGGCTCAAACGTGAACACGCACGATGGGACGTTGTGTTCTTTGGCGTGGCGAACCAGGCAGGCAAACATCTGCTGATGGCCACGGTGGACGCCGTCGAAATTTCCGATTGACAGAAATCCGCCGCAGAACGGGTCCAGTGAATCAAAGCCTCGCAGCAGTTCCATTCCAGCCAGTTCCATGTCGCATTCGGGATGCGTTGATTCAGTGGAGAATTTCAGCGGATGAATTGTTTCAACCGGTCGCGGTCCAGCTCGACACCCAGACCGGGACGATCGGGAATCTCCAGGCAACCGTCATCGTCGATCACAAACGGCTCAACCGTCAATTCCTCGAGGTACGCACACGGCGTCAGGTACTCGACATATCGGGCAACCGGCATGGCCGCAGCCAGTTGCAGATCGGCCGCCAGTCCAATCGCCGTATTCCACCCGTGCGAAACCATCTGAACGTTATGGTCAAAAGCCTGCCAGGCGATTCGTCGCGACTCGCTCAGCCCGCCGTTCTTGGTGACGTCCGGCTGGATAATATCGACAGCTCGCCGCTCCAGCCACGGTTGGAATGACTGCCGTCGAGTCAGGACTTCGCCTCCCGCAATCGGTACCGGCGACTGCCGAGTCAGCTCGATGTGCCCCTCGATGTCGTCCGGAGGCAACGGCTCTTCGAACCAGACAATGTCATAATCAGCGAGCATTCTCGCCGTCTCGCGAGCCCAGTTCAAACCATGAGGCCAGAACTGCTCGCTGCCGCCGGCGTCGACCATCAGCTCGACGTCGGCCCCGACGGTTTCCCGAGCCGTGCGAACCAGCTGCTCATCGAACTTCCGGTCTCGTCGACCAAACGGTCGCCAGCCGAGTTTGATCGACTTGAAGCCTCGGCTGACGGTTGCTTCGAGCGATGTTCGCAGTGCGTCCGGCTCGTCGAACAACATCGATCCGTACGGCCGAATCCTGTTGCGGTAATTCCCGCCGAGTAATCTCGAAACCGGCTGTCCGCAGGCTTTGCCCATGATGTCCCACAGGGCGATGTCGATTCCCGAAATCGCATGCTCGACCGATCCGCCGCGGCCCTGCCAGAAGGATGACTGCCGGAGGTTCTCGCTGACTCGCTCAGGCTCGACCGCCGACTGATCTTTCAGCAGCGGCCAGAGCAGATCGACAGCCCCTTGGACAAGTTTTCCCGACGTGAAGCAACTGCCGACTCCGGAGATCCCGTCTTCGGTGTGCAGCTCGATCAGTGTGTGCAGATTTTCCTGAGGCTCGTGACCTTGCGGCCAGCCCCCGTCGACAGTCGCCCCCGTCAGAGGCAGTACGTCGATACTTACAATCTTCATCGTGACCTCATTCGCGAGTGATGAATTCGTCCAGGTTCAGAACAACTCTTGCAAACGCCGTCCAGGTAGCGGATGCCGCTTCGTCGGCTGATTCTGGCCGAGTCGAGGAAGCGGCAGCCTTCGCGTCTTCCGCATTGGCTTCAAAGTGCTCGCGTTGTGCAGCGACGAAAGCCTGTAACCGCTCCTGCTCAAAGTCACTCGGCTGCCGAGCAAGTACTGCGTCGAAAGCAAACTTGATCCGAGCTTCGTCGTAGTCAGAAGAATCTCTCAGGATGCGATCGGAAAGTGCTCTCGCAAATTCCATGAATGCGCCATCGTTGGCCAGCGTGAGAGCTTGCAGCGGAGTGTTCGATCGGTTGCGACGCGTGCATGTTCCGTTGGCGTCGGGAGCGTCGAACGTTGGCAGCATCGGATACGGACTCGACCGCCAGAAGTAGGTGTAAAGTCCGCGGCGATAACGATCGTCGCCTTTACTCTCGGGCCACTGCTTCGAAACCTGCGTGACCACATAAATGCCTTTCGGCTGAGGCGGATAAACTCCAGGCCCGAGCATCTTCTGCGAAAGCAGACCGCTAGCCGACAAGGCAACATCCCGGACGCCTTCCGCTTCCAGCCGAACTCGGCTCTGGCGTGCCAGCAACCGGTTTTGAGGATCGCGAGCAAGCAGTTCGGGTGTCACTCGCGAGGACTGACGATACGTCGCCGAGGTCACAATCAGCCGTAGGAGCTTCTTCTGGCTCCAATCAAGCCTCATGAACTCGTCGGAAATCCAGTCGAGCAATTTGGGATGCGAAGGCAGATCGCCTTGAGTTCCAAAGTCGTTTTCCGTGGCGACGAGGCCGATGCCAAACAGTCGCTGCCAGACTCGATTGACCGACACTCGCGACGTCAGCGGATGCTCCGGCGTAAACAGCCATTGAGCAAAGTTCAGACGGTTTACGGGCGTCTCTGCAGACTCAAGCGGCGGAAGAATTCCAGGAACGTCCGGTTGAACGACAGCTCCCTTTTCCAGGAAGTTGCCTCGGATATGGATGTGCGTTGTGCGAGGATTCTTCGCACGCTCCCGCAGGACCATCGTCGTCGGAATAGCCGCCTTGAGCGCACTTTCTTCACCTTTGAATTTCGCCTGCTGAGCTTCCAGCGGCTTCCGACTTTGATCGCTTCGTCCGTACGCGGCGGCCAATAATTCGTTCTGACCGTCGTCCCGTTTGTCGGCCTTGACGTGAAGGATCTTTTGAATCGCTGGCACGACAAGCGTTTGCTCCGGCGAAGCATTGGCCGAAGAAAGACGGAACGTTCCGATCAGATACTTCGCCGCGTTGTGCTGCTGATGCAACTTGAATGTGATCTTCAGCGGAACGTCGCTCTCGATCGGTGTCTTCAAAACGAAGATGGCTTCGCGACTGACATTTGGAGAACTCTTTTTCGTCCCGTTAATCGCCCATCCAGTTTTCATGTTGCCGTCAATGGCGTGCTCAGCCGGATAGCCTTCCTGCTGCCAGTCGGTCGCCGCCGTCGCGAACGCCAGCTTCGTGGCCGCTGCATCGGCTTTGCCATTGACGGGTTGGCTCGTCGCTTCGAACTCGTTCAGGACGAAGTTCCCATTGCTGGCCCAGCCTGGTCCCTTCATGGGAAGCAGCGGGCCGGTCAGCGTTTCGAGCCGAAAGGCCGTTATGACTCCGGCCGGGATTTCCACAGAAACGGTGTAAACGTCCTTTGCCGGAATGTTCCCGTTGCCGCCGACGAGAAGTGTGTGATCGTCGACATTGTTAAGCGTTGCCCCAGCCTTCGACACGGCGTCAACTGGTTTGAGCAAATTCCAGTTCGAAACGGGCGTCGCCGCCTGTTGAGTCTCCCAGTCGGGCTGGCCGCTGGCGCGATTGGCGTCGTGCCCTTTCAACTCCTTGGCGATCGTCGCCAAACCTGCTTTGACACGTGCCTGGTTAGCGGCTTGCGTTTCCGACGGCAGCGGAATGTTTGGTTCGTCGCAATTATTAAAAATGGCGAACAGTTTGTAGAAGTCTCGCTGCGTGATCGGGTCGTACTTATGAACGTGGCACTGAGCACAGCCGACCGTCAGTCCCAGCAACGCTGCACCTGTCGTGTTGACTCGGTCGACGACAGACTCGACGCGGAACTGTTCCTTGTCCGTGCCGCCTTCCTGGTTGATCAGCGTGTTGCGGTGGAATCCGGTCGCGACGACCTGATCACTGGTCGGCTTCGGCAGCAGATCGCCGGCCAGTTGCTCGATCACAAACTGGTCAAACGGCATGTCAGCATTCGTCGCCCTGATCACCCAATCGCGGTATGGCCAAATCGATCGCGCGCCGTCGATTGTGAAGCCGTTTGAGTCGGCATAACGCGCGATGTCCAGCCAGTGCCGCCCCCAACGCTCGCCATACCGAGGTGAAACAAGCAGGCGATCGACGAGTCGTTCGTAAGCCAGCGGCTGATCGTCGTTAAAGAATTGGCGAGTTTCAGCCGGCGTCGGAAGAATCCCCAACAGATCAAGATACAGCCGACGAATCAGCGTCGAACGAGTTGCCTCCGGCGACGGCTGCAGCCCTTCAGCTTCCAGCTTCGCGAGGACAAACGCGTCGATTTCATTCTGCAGCCAGCTCGCATTCTTAACGTTTGGTAGAGCCTGGCGGACGACAGTTTGAAAAGCCCAGTGATCGCTCGTCGGTCGCCCGTCGGCCGATGGCTTGTCGTCGCCGGCGGCCTTCGCTCCCTGATCGATCCACTCTTTCACGAGAGCAATCTGTTCGTCCGAAAGCTTCGGCAGTTCAAACGGCATCTGGGCAACATCGCCTTCTCCGACCAGAACCTGATAAATCAAACTCTTCGACGCAACGCCTGAAACAAGTGCCGCACCGCGATCACCACCTTCCAGCATCAGGCTGCCGAAGTCTGTTCGAAACCCGGACTCAACCATCTCCGGGCCGTGACAACTGACGCAGTACCGCTGCAGAATCGGTTTGATCTGCTTTACAAAGTCCACCGACTCGGCCGCGTTTGTGGGCTGGCAATGTGCAACGAAGCAAAGAGCGAACCCAGGCAGTAGAGCTTTATAGAATCGCATGGTTGAACTCGCGTTGTGGCGGGAGTCGATCAAGGGAAACGTTTTGGTGTGGCGTGGGCGGCTTCGCGGATTCCTCGTCGTTCTGGTCCAGCGGGGCCGAGCGGCATCGTATCGACGAGTTGCGGATGGACCAATCGTGCCGCTTTTTCTGAGCGTTCTGGCCTCCCGATCGAAGCCGCACATTCGTAGCAATGAGCGATTGCCTCAGACTGAGCAGCCAGCATGGACGATCAGGAACAACAACTGTCTCAAGGTGCGCATGAACTGGCTCCATGAACGATTCCACTCTTCGGCAGAATCAGGATAACCGACACTTCTTCCTCTCGCTGGCTTTGGTGCTGGTCGGGTTCGGAGTGTTGATGGTGCATAGCGCCAGCATTACGTCGTGGCCGACCGAGTTTGAACGCGTCTACCTGACGAAGCATCTCAAGTTCCTGGCTATCGCGATTGCGGCGGCGAGCGTTGCTGGTGCCTTACCGGCTCGGTTCTGGTTTAAAGCGGCTCCGTGGCTGTTTGCCGGAACGCTGCTGCTGCTGATTGCTGTTTTGATTCCAGGAGTCGGCACGCGAGTTAACGGTGCTCAGCGATGGTTGCGGCTGGCTGGCTTTTCCATGCAGCCCTCCGAACTGGCGAAGGTCACGCTGCCGTTGTTCCTGGCTCGAGGAATACTGCTTTGTCGCGAACGCCTCAGCCACTGGTTTTTCGGAACCGTGCCGTTCGTCGTGCCGACCGCTTTGACGGCCGGGTTGGTGATGCTTGAGCCGGACCTCGGAACTTCGGCGTTTCTGATCGGTTCGGCGGGGCTGGTACTCTTCTTCGGTGGCTGGCCGATTCGCAACTTTACGGTCGGAATCGGAGCCGCAGCGTCCGCCGGAGTTTTCCTGATCACCGTGACCAGCTACCGCATGCGACGCATCACGGATTTCATTTCAGTCTGGACGGACTTCCGCAACAGCGACGCCTGGCAGCTCAAGCAGTCTCTCATCGCACTTGGAGCAGGCGGTGTGTGGGGAGTTGGTCTGGGGCGAGGTTCGCAGAAACTCAGCTTCCTGCCCGAGTCGAATACCGACTTCGTGTTCGCCGTTGTCGGAGAAGAACTCGGACTCGCCGGAACGGTCGGACTCGCCATTCTGTGGTGCGGAGTCTTCTGGTCGGGCTCGCGACTGTTTCGAGAGTACCGTCCCAGCTGCTTCGCGGCGATTGTGGCGATGACGTTGCTGACTCAGCTTGTCGGTCAGGCATTGCTGAACACAGCCGTCGTGACCGCGCTCGTGCCAACGACAGGGATCCCGCACCCGCTTGTCAGTTACGGCGGATCGAGCCTTGTCATGAGCGTCGTCTCGCTGGGCATTATCGTGAGCATGTCTCGAGCGGACTCGGAACGCGATAAATGCGTCCTGGAATAGCGTTCTGTTTCGTCCCCCCGTAATGCGAGACTTGTTTGACCCGAAGCCGCAGGCGATGGTGCAATTTACGTTCAGGAACGCCATCGCCTACGGCTTCGGGTCAAACGGTCAAACAGACTTAGATAAAAGGTCGATTTCGATGACTGATCAAAAACGCGTTCTGGCCATTCACGCTCACCCGGACGACGTCGAGTTTCAGTGTGCCGGAGTGCTCGCGTTGCTGAAGCAGAAGGGGTGGCACGTCACGATCATGACGATGACGCCTGGCGACTGCGGCAGCGCCGAACTGGCTTCGAAAAAGATCGCTCAGATTCGGCGAGAAGAAGCACTGGATGCAGCAAACCTGCTTGGAGCAGACTACGACTGCCTGGAGTTTCGAGATCTCAGCATCTGCTTCGACAACGAATCTCGCCGTCGAGTGACAGAAGCGTTGCGAAAAAGCCGACCGGACATCGTGCTGACAGCTCCGCCGGTCGATTACATGCCCGATCATGAATTCACGAGCCTGCTGGTTCGCGATGCCTGCTTCAACGCTCCGATTCCGAACTACGAAACCGACGATGCAGCACCGGCGCCGCCGCTCGAAAGAATTCCGCACCTGTACTACGTCGACCCGATCGAAGGCACGGACTGGTTTGGTCAGCGAGTCGAACCGGGATTTATCATCGACATCTCAACGACATTCGAGTTGAAACAGCAGATGCTCGCCTGCCACGCCAGCCAGCGAGACTGGCTGCTCAAGCAGCACGGCATCGACGAATACCTCAATAGTTGCGAACGATGGAGTGCTCACCGCGGCCAGGAACTCGGCGTCAAATACGGCGAAGCCTTCCGCCAGCACAAAGGGCACCCCTACCCGTCGGACAATCGCCTGGTGAGCGAGTTCACCGGCGATTAAAAGTGTGCCACTGGCTTCGCCAGTGCTGTTCGTAATCGACGTTCGGTGGAGATCCCGCACTGGCAGAGCCAGTTGGCACACACGGGCGTGCCCCGAAAGATTCATTCAGCGTCGCGATGCCGCCGCTCGATGTACCGCACGGCGTCGCCAATTGTACGAATACGATCGTAATCGGCATCGGGAACGGTAAAGGCGAATTCATCCTCAAATTCCATGACCAACTCAACAACGTCGAGAGAATCGGCGCGAAAGTCGTCGAGAGAAGTCTGGGGACTGATTTCGTGGGCGGGAACGGACAGTTGCTCCGACAAGACGTGCCGGAATTGCTGAAGCAATTGAGCCGACTTCCACAACAGATGACCACAGTTCGGGCAAGGAGCATCGCCAGCGGGGTCAGCGAATTCAAGGTTGTGGGCTGCTCCGCACAACGGGCATTGGCTCGGAAAACCTTCAGGCGTGCGCGACGAAACAGTCACATCAATTTCCGAGCAGCCAACAGTATTCTTAATGACAAACTGTCGTCCATGCGGTGGGAGTTGCTCATAAATCGACACTGTCAAACAGAATGCCAAGGGCGGTGACATTCAGTCAAGTTCTTTGAGCGAGATTCCTGCATCGGTTCCAGAGGGAAATCGTTAACGAAAAGGTCCGCCAGCTACGCCAGGATGTTGTGGACGATGCGGCCTTCGACGTCGGTGAGGCGGAAGTTACGACCGCTGTACGGGTACGTCAGCTTTTCGTGGTCCAGGCCGAACTGGTGGAGGATGGTGGCGTGCAGATCGTGGACGTGGACTTTGTCTTCGACGGCTGTGAATCCAAAGTCGTCGGACGCTCCGTGGATCGTGCCGCCTTTGATGCCGCCGCCGGCTACCCACATCGTGAATCCGTTCGGGTTATGGTCACGGCCGTCGCCGCTTTGCGAGGTCGGCGTTCTGCCGAATTCTCCGCCCCAGATGACCAGCGTCTCGTCGAGCAGTCCGCGTTGCTTCAGGTCCGTCAGCAATTGAGCGACTGGTTGATCGATATCTTTGCAGAGTTTTTCGTTCTGCGCGTTGTGTTTGCTGTGAGTGTCCCAGGGCTGGCGGTTTCCGTAGTAAACCTGCACGAAGCGGACGCCTTTCTCACTGAGCCGGCGTGCCAGCAGACACGCCTTCGAGAACTGACTTTCGCCATACGCTGCCTGCGTTTCCTTTGTCTCGTCAGCGATATCGAAAGTGTCCAACGCTTCGAATTGCATTCGATAAGCCAGCTCCATCGATCGAATGCGAGTTTCGAGCGAGTCGTCACCGGGACGCAATTTCTGATGCTCGCGGTTAAGGCGTTTAATCAGGTCGAGCTGTTCGCGCTGCTGGTCCCGGGCAAGGAAATCGTTCTTCAGATGCGGGATCATCTTCGAGGGAGTCAGGTCCGAGTTGTTGATGTGAGTCGCCTGGTGCCGACCGGGCAGAAAGGCTGCACCCCAGAGCTTCGGACCGACCACCGGCTTGCCAGGGCACAACGCGATGTATCCGGGCAGGTTGTCGTTTTCTGTCCCCAGGCCGTAAGACATCCACGATCCCAGACTCGGACGCGTCGGAGTCAGCACGCCGAGATTCATCATGCACAGCGCCGGTGCGTGATTTGGAAAGTCCGTGTGCATCGACCGAATGATCGCCATGTCGTCGATGTGCCGAGCCGTCTTCTGAAGATGCTCGGACACCGGAATCCCGGACTGCCCTGACGGGATGAATCGAACAGTCGACGGCATCAGTCCTGCCGTTGGCGAAGCCGTACGAATGTCAGCTCCTGGCGGTTTCTGGCCTTCGAGTTTCTTAAGCAGCGGCTTCGGATCGAACGTGTCGACCTGCGATGGTCCTCCGCTCATAAACAGGAAGATCGCGCGCTTCGCGCGCGGAGCAAAGTGCGGAATCTGAGTCGCCGCCGAGGAGGAATTCTGCAGCAGGCTCGCCAGTCCCAGAGCACCAAACCCGCCCCCAACAGTGCGGAGCATGTCGCGGCGTGAGGCCAGTTGCGGTGAAGAGTTTCCTGGTTGGCTCATTCTTATTTGGCTCATAACGGTCAGTCGATGTACAGGAATTCGTTGCTGCTGAGTAAAGCGTGAGCGTAGCGGCTCCACTTGATCTGAGAGTCGTTGCCGGCTTCCGTCGTCTTCGCTTCGTCGCTCCTCAGAAATTCGCGAGCGATCGCCAGTTCGGCTGCCGAGGCGTCGCGGGAGAAGAGCAACCGATGGGCGAGCTGAACTTTCTGCTCGACGGTCTCGCTGACGTTCTTTTCAACTCGCTCAGCCAGCGCCGTCGCCTGCTCACGCATGAAGGGTGAATTCAGCACGAACATCTGCTGCAGCGGAGTCGTCGTGTCCGACCGTTTTGCACAATGGATCGCCGGATCAGGAAAATCGAACGTCTGCAATGTGTCGCTGAGTTTGTGCCGCGAGACGCCTGCGTAAATCGTTCGACGTTTGAAGTCAGCTTTGTCGGCGTCACCCGATGGTCCGCCGACTTTTGGATCGAGCTGCTCACTGACGGCCAGTACCGAGTCACGAAATGCCTCAGCACTAAGTCGCTGACGATTGAAATGTGACAGCAGCCGGTTGTCTGGATCAACGGACTTGATCATCCCAGCTGAAGCCGGCACAGGAACCGAAGACTGCTGATACGTCGCGGAAAGCATGATCTCGCGGTGCAACCACTTCAGCGACCAGCCATTCTCCATAAAGCGAACGGCCAGATCATCAAGCAGTTTCGGGTGCGAAGGTTTCGACCCGGTCAGACCAAAGTTGCTGGGCGAGTCGACCAGCCCAGTCCCGAAGTGATGCATCCAGACTCGGTTGACGATAACGCGAGCCGTCAACGGGTTGTCCCGACTGGTGATCGCACGAGCCAGCTCCAGCCGACCGCTGCCGTTGATGTAAGGCTCGTTCTTTTCCGGTGAGAGAATTCGAAGAAAGCCTCGTTGTACGGGCTTGCCGAGCCGCCCGGCATCTCCACGAATGAAGATGTTCAAGTCACGCGGCTTGTTCGGGTAATAAACGATCTTCATTTTCTCTTTGGTGACCTCTTCAACGCGAACCTGCTCTTCGGTCAGTGCATTCGCGACGGGAATTTCAAAGCCCGGCGTCTTCTTGAGTTCGGCGACTTCCGCCTTCGTTTCTTTCGTGCGGGCTTTCGCTTTTTCTACCAGCTCTTTCGCTTCGGCGATCCGCTGCTGTGCCTTGTCAGGATCAAACTTTTCGGACGAGGCTTCTTTGGAAGCAGCAGTCTGGTCCACACCCGCCGCCGTCGCGGCTGAGCGTTCTTTGAGTTTCTTCTCCAGCTCGGCGATCTCTTTAGGCAGCTCTTTGACCCGCTTGTCCCACTGGACGATTTGCTCTTCGAGTTTCGTGACCTTGTCGCGGACCGTCTGCGTCTTCGCGATTTCCTCGGCTGAGATCACCGGCCGAGTCGTCTGCCGGCACGACGCGAAGATACTCGCCAGCGAATAATAATCTTCGACCGTCACGGGGTCGTACTTGTGATCGTGGCAGCGGGCGCAGGCCAGTGTCAGGCCGAGCAGCCCTCGACCGATCGCGTCCACGCGGTCTTCCCACTCGTCGGCGTAACGATTCTCCAGGACAAGTTTCGCCAGTGCGACCTCCTTGTGATACGACGGGGCGAGTCCCTGAAAGCCGAGTGCCGCGTGATCGTCCGGGCCGGTCTCTTCAAGGAAGTCCGTCGCGAGTTGCCTCACGATGAATTCGTCGTAAGGAACGTCGTCGTTCAGCGCCTGAACAACCCAGTCGCGATAACGCCAGGCGTGAGGATACGGCCCGTTGTGCGGCCCCATGTTCGTGTTGTCTTCCGAGTAGCGTGCCACATCGAGCCAGTGCCGCGCCCAGCGCTCGCCATAGCTCGGCGAATCCAGCAGCCGATCAACCAGTTTCGCGAACGCGTCCGGCGCAGCACCGTTCAGGAACGCGTCGCGCTGCTCGATTGTCGGCGGCAGTCCCGTCAAATCAAAACACGCACGACGCAGCAGCGTGTGACGTTGTGCGCGTCCTGCGTGCGTCAGCCCGGCCTGTTCCTGCTTCGCCAGGATAAAGGCATCGATCGGTTTCTGGATCCACTCCGCGTCATTGACGTCAGGAGCGGCGTGCTTCGTCGGGACCTGCAGCGACCAGTGCTGCCGAGCGAGTTCCCAATCGATCTCCTTCCGAGGCGTTGCTTTCGTGGGAGCATCCCGCGGATCGGAAGCCCCCATCGAGATCCACTTTTCAAAATCGGCAATCACCTTTTCCGGAAGTTTCCCGGCCGGCGGCATCTGATAAGAATCTTCGCCGTACCGAATCGCCTCGATCAGCAAACTCTCGTCCAGCTTGCTCGGAACGACCGACGGTCCGGAATCACCACCGACCTGCGATGCCTGCCGACTGTCCAGCAACAGCCCACCTTTGAGCTTTCCGTCCGCCTTCGCCTGCTCGGAGTGGCACTCGTAGCACTGCTCAATCAGAACCGGCCGGATCTTCTTCTCAAAAAAATCGAGCGCTCCTGGATCCACTTTCGCAACTTCCGGATCGGCTGCGTGAACCTCATGGGCAAACGTAGTAAGGACGAGTTGAAGCAGAACGATAGAGAGAATACGCATCAACGGACTCTCCGACAAACAGGAGACACATCAGTAGCCATCGATTATACCCGGAAGCCGCGATCTGTGCAGCGAAGCTCCGTCAGGCAGAGCCTGACCTACCCCTTAAGCGTAGGTCGGGCTGGGACGTGCCCAGCTTGCAACAATCGCCGGGGCTCGACCCAGCTTTCCGGATTATTCGGCGAGGTGATTGATTAACCGGTCCAGAAGGTCGCTGACGCCGACTGACTCGGCGGCAGAGCGCAGGTAGGCGAGATCGGCGGTAGTTCCCAGTAGAGTGATCAGCCGGGAAACGTCGTCCCACTGTCGATCGGATGTTTCGTTCGTCTTCCGATACCACTCCAGCTTGCTGATGATTGCATCTTCCGCTGTGGCGATTGGAACGTCGACTGTCCGATCCCGGCCCAGGCATTCCGGCGTGGCTCTTCGCATCGACTCGATATCGAATGGCCGGCGGCGACTGACGAACACATCGACTTTGAATGACGTTGGTAGATGGATCAGGTTGAAACACGATTTCCTGCGGACCGCTTCTCGGATTGCAGATTCGCTGACGTAATAATCCGTGTCAAAGCACGCAACAAACGCATCGATCTGGTCGGCAGCGAATTCACAGACAAGGTCGACATCCATTGTTGATCGGGCGGCCCCGTGAAAAGAACTGGCCACGCTGCCTCCGACGTAGTGGCGAACGTTCAGTTGGCGAAACGCGGCGACAACCGGCGCGAGGGCAGCGATAAGGTCATCGAGTTCGTTCAACACCCGATCTCCTCGGACTTTGACATCTGATATCGGCGGACGTCGTCAGCCAGTTCCTGTCCGTAAGTCAGACCGATGAACTGCAGACGAATTTCTGCTTCATCGAACTCCGGATGTCGTCGTCGAATGGCGGCAAACGCCATTTCACGCAGCCCACCTGACCAGGCGAAGGCTTTCTCAAGCCGCTCATGAGGAGACATCCGCCGTAGACACTCAAGCTGTACCGCGAGCGCTTCCGGAGACGTGTCAGTTGTGTCAGCGTGCGATTCCATACGGTTGAGTTTATCGTAGGGTGCGTCTTGACGCACCAGCTTTGAACGTGTTGATTCTCATGGTGCGTCAAGACGCACCCTACAATTTCAACGCAAGTTGATGGGGTCGACGTCGACGACGAATTCGACGCTGCGGTCGGTGGGGAGGGTGGGGCGGAGTTCTCGCCAGAGGATGCGGACGGCGTTCAGGTCGGCGGCGGAGAGCAGGAAGTGGAAGCGGTAGTTGCTTTGCAGTTTGGTGATCGGGCACGGGGCTGGGCCGAGGACTTTGATGTTGAGGTCGCGTTTCTGCACGACGTCGCGGATGACGTCTGACATGTCGAAGGCGACGGACTCGACCGCCTGTTCGATGGGGCCGCGCAGGATGACTCGCACCCAGTGGGTAAACGGTGGAGCTTCCTGTTCGAGGCGGTGTTTCAGTTCGTGCTCGGCGAATCCCGCATAGTCGTGGTGGATCGCCTTTTGAATTGCGACGTCGGTCGGTGAGCATGTTTGCACGAAGACCCGACCGCCTTTTTCGCTTCTCCCGGCTCGTCCGGCAACCTGAGCGATAAGCTGGAAGGTTCGTTCGGACGCTCGCAGATCAGGTTGGTGGAGCACGGTGTCGGCATCGACGACTCCGACCATCGTGACGTTGGGAAAGTCCAGCCCCTTCGCGATCATCTGAGTGCCGACCAGGATGTGAGCTTTGCCGTGGCGGAATTTTTCCAGAGCTTCGTCATGGCTGCCGCGTTTCTGCATGGTGTCACTGTCCATGCGGATGACTTTGTGGTTGGGAAACTTGGCCTGAACTTCCTGCTCCAGCCGCTGAGTGCCCGCTCCGAAGTAGCGGATACCCGGCCCGCCACATTGAGGACACGTTTGCGGCGGCGGCATCTCGGCGTTGCAGGTGTGGCAGAGGATGACGTTGCGATCGCGATGAAAAGTGTAAGTGATGTCGCAGTTGTGGCATTTCACGCCGCTGCCGCAGCCGCGACACCAGACAGTGGGCGAGAAGCCTCGCAGGTTCAAAAACAGAATGACCTGCCCGCCGTCTGTCAGCGCCGCTTGAATCCCCGTCCGCATCGCTCGGCCGATCGATTGCCCTTTTGTGCACAACGGGTCGTTGCGAATATCGACCAGACTGACCGGCGGCATTGGCAGACCGGACACTCGGTTTGGCAGTGAGAGAATCGCGTCGGCATCTGCGACCGGCCCTGGATTCGTCTCAGCTTCTACCGACGGTCCGTCGGATGATGGCGGGGGGTTCAGACCTTCCACTTGCGACACTCGCGCCCAGGTTTCGAGCGTCGGCGTGGCCGTGCCGAGGATGAGCGGAATTCCCAGCAGCCGCGCACGTTCGCGCGCCACGTTGCTGGCGTGGTAACGCGGAGCAGTGTCCTGCTTGAACGTGTTTTCGTGCTCTTCGTCGATGACGATCAGACCAAGGTGCGGCGCCGGAGCAAAGATCGCACTGCGGGCTCCGACGATGACCTGAACCTCGCCGCGAGCGATGCGCTGCCAGTGCCAGTGCCGCTCGGCGTCGGTCAGGTGGCTGTGCAGGACGGCGACGGATTTAAAGCGGCTGCTGAATCGCCGAATCGTTTGCGGAGTCAGGCTGATTTCCGGAACAAGCACGATCGCCTGTCGCCCGTAACTGACAACCTCCCGAATTGCCTGAATGTAGACTTCGGTCTTGCCGCTGCCGGTGACTCCGTGCAGGACGAATGTCCGCGATCGTTTCATCCGAAGCTGCATGTTGATCGCGTTGAGAACTCGCTGCTGATCGGGGTTCAACTCAAGGTCCTGCTCGGGAGCAATCTCACCGAGGTCCGACTCGAACGTCGCTGTGCGTTTCCGAGTCGCGACGATGATCCCCTTGTCGCGCAGCCCGTGAATCGGAGCCGGGCTGCAGCCGATCGCTTCGGTGATCTGATCGCCTCGCAGCGGCGTGCCGGAATTCTGCAACAGATCAAGGATGGCCGCCTGTTTGGTCGGAAGCTTTGTCGCAGCGAGAAGATTGTCGATGTCGGCGGCCGGCGCGAAGTACGTCATCTCGCGAGTGCCGGCTTGTTTCTTAACGCCGGCCGGAATGGCGGTTTCCAATGCCTGACCCCAGCCGCAAATGTATCGCTCGGCGATCCAACGAGTCAGGTCGAGCAGATGATGCGAGACGATCGGCTCGCGGTCGACCAGCCCGACGATCTCCTTGAGCTTGCGGTTCGACGTTGTGAGTTTGGAAAGTCCGACACAAAACGCGACTTCTTTACGATTCCCTTTTCCGAAGAGGATCTCAACACGCTGACCGGGGCCGATGAATTCTCGCAACGACTCCGGCACGAGATACGAATACGTCTGCTCCAGCGGTCGCGCCAGTGCGACCTCGGCAACCAGGCGATCTTCCTCAGCGGCGATCTCCCAGGCCGGTCGATCCGGTTCGGTCTGAAACAGATTCTTCTGAGTAGGCCCCTTCACGCGATCGGGTCCTGCTTCCGTCGTGGGCCATTCTGCCAGAACAACCGCTCCTTCGTCAGGTGGCCGTACCGCATGGCACAGTTGAGGCAGAATCGGCTCTCGCCATACTGCAGATGAATCTCGCCGGGCAGAATCAGGTGGTACCAGTCCTGGTCAGGATTCTTGAAATAGCAGTACTCGCGAATCCCGTCCTTCTTCACGTGAACCGACCAGCCATCTGGATAAGGCACGTACAAGCGCAAGTCTTCCGGCACCTCGTGTTCGACGAGCTGCTTCGGCGGTTCCGGATTTGTGTCAAAGTCGTTACTCATACCGCAACGGTGTCCTCAGGCGATGCGTGACCGACACGTTTTACCACGGTCGACACAGAATCGCACGGGCCAGGTGACGACGGCTCGGTCGATCAGGCGGACATTTAACGCAGAGGTCGCCGAGGATGAAAAACGCAGAGAAGTACGGAGAGCTCTCCTTTTCTCAGCGAGTCCTCTGTGAACTCTGCGTTCCATTTTCCGAATTTCCGATGATGACGAGGTTGGAATGAAGTTCGACATTGCAACGGCTCAACCAGACGAGTTCCTCGATGTGGCGGCGTTAGACCGAATCGCCTGGCCGAACATGAACGACACGTTCATCCCCGACGGCGAGCACATCTGGCGCGTCTGGTGCGACCATGCGACGCTGCTTGTCGCCAAAGTGACCGACCGGGAACCGTTCAGCGAGACTCACGAAATCGCCGGAGCGCTCGTCATGTTTCCGTCGCAGAGCGGCGAGCTGTTTCTCCACAAAATCATGGTGCACCCGGTCTGCCGAGGCAAAGGCGTCGGAACGTCACTGATGAAAACGGCGCTTTCGGGCGCGCAAGTTCCGGTCCTGCTGACGGTCGATCCAGAGAATAAAGCGGCCGTTACGCTCTACGAACAATTCGGCTTTCGGACTCGGGAACGCATCGACGGCTACTACCGGCCTCACGAAGACCGGCTGATCATGGAGTACGTGCCGCCGGCCTGACCTACTTGTTGACGAATTCGCGCAGTGAGTTCATGCCCGCTTTCAGGCCCGCCTGGTAAATCCACACGTCGCCGCTCCAGGCGAGCATTCGGAAGCCTTTTTCAACACAGACTTCCGCGAAATCGAGCGTCGTGGGCATCAGGCCGCCGATCTTACCGTTGTCGCGACAGGCTGCGACGACGCGGTCCATCGCGGCCAGGAAGTCGGGATGGTCGAACTGGCCGGGAATCCCGATCGACGCGGACAGGTCCGACTGGCCGATCCACAGGACATCGATTCCGTCGACGGCGGCGATGGCTTCGACGTTTTTCAATCCGTCAGCGGTTTCGATCTGAGCGATCAGCAGTTGTTGCTCGTTGGCGCTCGTCATTTTCTCGACGACGTTGCCGCCCTGGTAATCGTCGTGCGCGATGCCAAACGCGCAGCCTCTTCGCCCCGCTGGCGGGTACTTTGCCGAGTTCACGATCTTTTCGGCCTGCTCGACAGACTCGACCATCGGAACCATCACGCCCTGCGCCCCCATGTCGAGCGCCCGGGCAATAAAGTGGTATTCGGTCGCCGGCACTCGAACGAGCGGCAGCATGTCCGTCCCGTGAGTCGTCGCGCACAACATGCGGATCGTTTCGACGCTCCAGCCAGTATGCTCCATGTCGAAGATAGCGAACTCGGCACCCGCCGCAGCGGCCACTCGGGCAACGCCGGCAGAGTGAAATTCGAACATGAAGGTTCCGATTGAGGAACCACCGGCCAGTAAGTTCTGCTTGACGGAGTTAGGCTGCATCGACAATCTCGCTGTGTATTGCAAAGGTGCGTTTCAACTTCTGGAGTTGCACAGTTTTTGTAGGGTATGACAAACGCAGCGCCGGCATACCAAAGTCCCTCAGCTCAAATGGTACGCCGGCGCTGCGCTTGTCATACCCTACAATCTGTATTCGCTTTGCGCTGCCTTTCAACAAGGTGTCGATCGGCAACTCAAACTACAACTGTGCTAATCCAAAAGCTTCAACAGGTGACGTGTTCCTGCAAATCGGATCGCAAGTTAATGCGGATCGGATCGCCCGTCACGCGTTCGGCTTTCTCCCGTCTTTGTCCCGCTTGTTTGCCCTGCATTGATTTATGGCCGCTCTTCGAGAATCTGATCAGAATCCGACGACGCTCGCGAATCACGTTCGGGACGCGGCATTGCAGATCGGTTTCGATCTGGTGGGAATCTCGGCGGCGGTCGCGCCTACAGGATTCGAGCATCTTCAGGCCTGGCTCGGTAAGAACTACCAGGGCGAGATGCATTACATGAGCCGGCGCGAGGATGCGTATGAGCATCCCGACGGCGTTCTGCCCGGAACTAAAAGCGTCATCGTGACGGCTTTGAACTATCACGCCGCGACGAGCCGCGACGAGCCGAACGACGCTTCACTCGTCAGCTCTGCGAAAGGGCGAGTTGCCAGCTACGCCAACGGGACGGCCGACTATCACGACGTCATTCGCAAAATGTTGAAACAGCTCGGCGCAGCGTTGCATGACGCCGTTCCAGGTTGCAGAACGCGGCCGGTCGTCGACACCGCTCCGCTGCTGGAACGCGATTTCGCGAAGATCGCCGGCCTCGGCTGGTTCGGTAAGAACACGATGCTGATCAACAAGCACGCCGGCAGTTGGCTGTTTCTGGGAGCGTTACTGACGGACGTCGAGCTGGAGCCGGACTCGCCACATGACACCTCACACTGCGGAACGTGCACTCGCTGTCTCGAAGCCTGCCCGACCGACGCGTTTCCGGAGCCGTACGTGCTCGACGCGCGAAAGTGCATTTCCTATTTGACAATCGAGCTGCGCGGTCAACCGATTCCGCCCGAACTCCGAGACGGCATGCAGGACTGGGTTTTCGGCTGCGACGTCTGCCAGGACGTCTGCCCGTGGAACCGCAAGGCGAGCGACACCTCCGTGCCCGAGTTTCAACCCGACGCGGATTTGTCACCACTCGATCTGCGCTGGCTGCTTTCTCTGAACGAAGAAGAGTTTCGACAGCGATTTCGTAAGACACCATTCGACCGACCTGGTCGATCCGGGCTGATTCGAAATGCCGCCATCGCCGCAGGGAACTCCGGCGACGCGTCGCTGATCCCGTCGCTCGTTCAGTGCCTGAATGATGAAGAGCCGCTCGTGCGAGGCGCCGCCGCGTGGGCACTCGGAAAACTGGGTGGCGAGGCCGCGGGCGATGCTTTGCGAAACGCGTCCGAGTCTGTCCCGGAAGTCCAATCCGAAATCGCGTCCGCACTGCCAGGAGAGGAACCGTTGTAGGCTGGAACAAGCTCCGCGCCGTTCCGGCAGCACGAGCAAACGTTAAGGATTGTCGGAACTGCGAGGAGCTTGTTCCAGCCTACGAATTCGCGATGACTATTCGGCGGCGGATCCAACCGGGCCGGTGTCAAATCTTGCCTGGGTGAACATCATGATCGCTCCGAGCAGTGAGAGCACGGCCGAAACAAGAAACACCCACGGGCCCATGCCAAGGCCCTCGATCTTCAGCGTGCCGATCGTTTCGGTTTCGACGAAGAGGAGCATCGCCAGTGGAGGTCCAATGAAGCCTCGAACGCCCGTCAGGAAAACGTGGATTCCGTTGTAAAGCGAAACGTGTTCGGGCTTCGCAAAATACATGCTGCCGGTAATCCAGTTGATGGCTCCGCCGCCGTTGCTCAGAGCGTGAATCGCTCCGCCCAGGAACAGTGGCCAGACTTCGCCGATGATGCCTCCGATGGCGTAAAAGACGAATGCGAAAATCTGGAGCACGTTGAAAATGCCGCGCGCGGTCATTGGGCTTTTCCTGTCCATGTACCGTCCCCACAGTGGAGCGGTCATGATAAGCAGAAGCACTGGCATGACGGCGGCCACGAAGCGGATCGTTGAGTCAGACGCTCCGGCTTGTTCACGCATGACTCGCGGAACCAGGTACAGACCGAGGTGATTCGCGATGCCCGCCAGAGCGAACCCAACCTGGTAAAGGACAAATCGCCGATCGCTGAAAAAGATGCGGCAGCCCGTCATGAATGCCTTGAAAAGTCCCTCGCGGTTCCCATGCTCGAACATCGATATTCGACGGATCGGAATCTTTGAGTAATACCAGGCTGACGAGAACAGCATCAGCCCCATGATGCAGAACAGGCTGGAGTACCAGTTCGGCCACAACGCAAACCACCACCAGGCGGTGATCGTGACGGTCAGGCCCGAGATCGCAGAAACGGCTCGCAGAAGTCCGACCGCCGCACTGCGATGCGAATCCGGGTAGAGCATCCGGAACATGTTCATCTCGGCGACCTGCTGAAAAACCTTCAGCAGAAAAGTTGCACCGATCAGCAGCGTGAACCACGTGGCACCGTCGGATGGAATCAGCGTTCCGAACAGCAGCAGACCAATCAGACAATTCGGAACGGTGACCAGCAGCCGCATGGGAACGACGCTGCCGATTCTTGTGACCAGTAATCCGAACAGGCAGCTTCCAAAGAAGAACGACGCCAGCACGGCCTGATGCCAGACTTCCGCGTCGAGCAAAGTCTCAAGAACGACCAGGGCAATCGGAAACAGAACAAGGTGCACACCGTTGCCGATGTTCGAAACGGCGTCGAAAAACAACGCCGGTCGGTAGCGAGTTGGAAATCGGCTAAGCGCTCGCTGGATCGGACTTGGAGCGGCGTCAGACGGTGGAGATTCGGTCGACAAGTGGCTGGTTTTCGATTGAGGTCAGACCATAAGCGTTGGGTGGGCACTGCCCATCCTACATGTCACTTATCCTGTTCGCGGGTGATCTCGATGCCGCTGATCAGTGATTTGCCGCGAACTGCCTGGAGAGTGATTGTGAGCGTGCCGTCGACAATCACGTCGTCGACCACTTCGACGATACCGGTCATCGTCAGTTTTGCGTTTGAGCGAATGTCGAAGTCGGTGAGCACGGTCTTGCCTTGTAGAGAAATCGTCTGAACGCGGTTATTCGACGAGTCCTCAGACAGCTCTGCGAAGTGCAGCCGGACGGTGTAACGACCTGGCTTCAGATCGTGCAGAGTCAGTTCCTCAAGACCCTCGACCGCTGAAGCAGCGACCCACGGCCAGCTGTCTCCGCCGTCGATCCAGTTGCTGTGCCGGTAGCGGAACGTTGGGTTCACTGGCTTGGTGGTGACCTTGATTTGCGGAGACGGGCCGCCGATGGATGGGTAGTCCAACCAGAGAGTTCCGTCGCGGGTCTTACGATCGCCGGGGGCTCCGAAGTTCAGGCCGATGCGTTCGATCGATGCTGGCTTGACCGGATCGTCGCCCCATGATGACCACTGCTCGTGAGTCTCGGGCATTGCCACCATCGAAAGTGCTGTCGGAAGCGGGTAGCTGCATGTGCAGCCTTCGTAAAAGTACGGAACGTTCAATAGCCCACCTGACGGGATGATGCTGTTCGTGCAGCCGCTGCGAGGTCCGCTGATGAAGACCGTTCCGCTCTCCAGGGTCTTATCGTAGAAGGCCGCCGTGCCACTGCGGAGCGTGTAAAACGAACCGTAGTCCACTCCGCCATCGCAGCCGTACGTCTTGGGGAAGATTCGAGGTTCTTTCAGGCCGGTCATCGGGTTGACTCGTTCACCGGCGAGTATCGGATCAGGCGGATTGGGAAGAAGTGGCGTCTTCTGGTCCGGCGCGTGGTAGTAGCTTTGCTGAGGCGTTTTGAGATCCAGTGGCGGCAACGACTTTCGCAGCGCCGCTTCTTCGCTCTCGTCAAAAACGCGGCCCGTGTAAATGTCAGACAGAACAGGTCGCATCAGCGGGTAATCGACCGCCCAGTTGCCCTTGATTCGTGGCGCTTGCCAGTCCTTCGGTCGAGATACCATCACGCCGTTTTTAAAAAGCGGCTGAGGCGACCTTTTGAAGTGAGCCAGCGTGTCGTCAAACCAGAGCACGCCCAACGGAAACCGAACGAGCGCGTCCTCGCAATGAGCGTAGTTGCCTCGGTAGTCGGCTGTGCCGGGTAGCGCTCCGATTCGTCGAATCAGAACGCTCCCATTCAATTCAGCAGCCAAAAATCGTCCTGGGTTCCGAGTCTTCAGCGTTTCCTTCGACACGAACTGACTGCCCGGTTTGATTCCCAGGGCGGCAACACCGCCGAACGGTCTCAACGACTGCAACAAGTTCGGTGACGCATCCTGAAGGCTGGCGGGTAGCTCGGTTGTGATCAGTGTTGCGAGATACTGAGGCAACGAGACGTTTCTCGGATCACCCCGTAGAACCGCCGCTCGCGTACCGTACATTCCTGCCGACTGAAGCTGCGTCCGCAGATGAGCAACTCGATCGACGTCATTGTCGATGGCAATCACGTGGTAGTTTGATTCCCGAAGCAACGCTCGAACGAGGTCTCCATCGTTCAGGCCAAGAACCACTGCAACACCGTGGGGACTGGCCGCTTCGGCAACGAGACTTGCCGCCAGCTTCCTACTCTGCGGATTCGTTGTTAGTGGCGCTTCGGACTTGTTCCATACCGTCGCGTTTTTCTCCGCAGTACGGGGTTCGGCGAAGCAGTAGATGCTCCCAGTCTGCGTCGACACAAACAGCTTTGCATCGGCGACGATCATCGAGTGGACCTGCCCCTCGATTTCCTTGAGCTTCAACTCAGCGATTGCGTCGTCGAACTTCAACGATCGGTCGCCGGGGTGAATCGTCCGGCTGACGCCGGTTTCGCCCTCGCCCTTGTTAATCTTGTCTTCGTGCAACTGCTGATTCACAACGTCGTCAAATGTCAGTTTTCCTCGACGCACGGCTTTCGCTGATTCTGGATCGAGAGCCGCGAACCAGCCGCCGGGCAACCGCCCGGGTGAGGGCAGCTTGAAATCGATCAGCTCACCGGTTTCGCGATTCAATCGAGCGGGATAAGCGGTTGAGCATGGGACGATAATTTCATCTTCATTGACGACTAAATACCCCTGCGGAGCCAGCCCGCCGATGGCCTGAGTGTTGTGCGGCTGCTGGCCGAACATGTAGCCGAGTCGCTCGTTTCGCCAAACCACTTCGCCCGTTGCGATGTCCATCGCCAGAACAAAGACGCCTTCAAACGGCCAGACGCCCGCCGCAAAGTAAACCTGGCCGTCTGCCACGACCGGGCCGCCTCGGACAGGCCAGACGGAAATTAGTCGACGGTTACCGAGCAACTTCCGATCGTTCGGCGTCGCCCGATGCTTCCACCGCAGTTTGCCCGTCGATAAATCGACGCAGTAGAGGCAGCCGTCGTCTGACCCGAAGCAAACGGAATCTTGCCACACCGCCGGAGCAAACCGAATCGGACCGTTCGCGTGGTAGATCCAAAGTTCTTTTCCAGTCTCGGTGTCGTACGCCGTCACCGAATCATTGCGGGACGAGCCGACCAGCAATCGGCCATCGGCGACAACGGGTTCATAGCCCGCATCAAACTGCAGGCGCGGGCTATGGAATGCCGGACTGATCGCTGGCAGCTTTCGCACCCACTTCAATTCCAACTTTTCAGGGAGAGATTCCTTCGTGACACCGGTCCGTCCGGCATCGCTGCGCCACATCGGCCAGTCATCCGCCGAGCACACACTCATCGAGCACACACTCATCGAGCAAACAGCCGCCGCGGCGAAGGTGGCGATGAACGAAAGTGCGAGCGACCATTGTCGTCGTTGAGTCATGAGAGCGATCCTGGATGTGCTACGTTGCCGGCTGAATTGTGACTCTGACATTGGTTGTCAGAACCGAGCCGCCGACAGACTACCTGATCAAGCCGGACCGGGATACTTTCACGATTTGTTCTGCTATCGTGATTGTCGATTCCAGCGATGGGCTCAGCCTTTTCTCGTTCGTCACCTTGCCCCACCTTTTCTATCAGGCCTCGATATGAAACCGAATCAAATCAATCGACGACAACTGCTTCAGACATCGGCCATCGCCGCAGGAGCCGCCGCGGCTTTGAGTTCGACTTCACGCAGCAGCATGGCGGACTCCTCGAATCTCAAGATCAAGGAAGGTGACGTCGTCCTCTTTCAGGGCGACTCGATCACCGATGCTGGCCGGTCTCGGAACACGGAAGGTAGTGCCAACAATCCGGCGGGGCTCGGCAGGGGATATCCGGTTTTGATTGCTGGCGGGCTGTTGCAGTCGCATGCGAAGCTCGGCCTGAAAGTCTACAACCGAGGGATCAGTGGTCACAAAGTTCCGGACCTTCAGAAACGCTGGCAGAAAGACACGCTTGATCTGAAGCCAGCCGTGCTGAGCATCCTCGTCGGCGTGAACGACATCTGGCACAAATTCGCGGGACGCTATGACGGCACGGTCGAAGACTACGGCACCGGCTTCACAGCTTTGCTTGAACAAACGAAAAAGGCTCTGCCCGAAACAACGATCGTTGTTTGCGAGCCATTCGCTCTGCGATGCGGAGCCGTGAAGGACGAATGGTTCCCGGAATTCGACCAGCGCCGCGCCGTCGCTAAAGAAGTCGCCAAGGCCGCTGGGACATTGTGGGTCCCGTTCCAGACGATGTTCGACGAAGCCATCGCCGCCGGAACCACTCCCAACTACTGGGCAGGCGACGGCGTCCACCCCTCACTCGCCGGGCACGCTCTGATGGCCAAAACCTGGCGAGAAGTCGTTGAGATCTAAGCCGTGCTCATCCCCAGATCGCCTGGATATTCGATATTCCGTTGTCAGTCGTCGGGGGATCGCTCAGCGACTGGCAACCTGCCCCGGTGTTCTGGCATGCCTGAAGCGGCAACGCTCAAACCAGTTCGTGGTACTCGACGATTTCGCGTGACTTATCGAACTTTGTGACGAGGCTCGACGACACCGAGTTGACCAGTGCTCCGTCGATGCGGTCTTTGTCGGCGGCCATGCCGGCGATCATGGACAGTTCGCACAGACGGTTGATCAGTCGCGGGCTGCCCTGGGTGTGAGCGTGGATTTGAAGCGTCGCGTCGTTGGTGAAAATCTCGCGATCGCTGCCGGCCTGCTTCAGCATGTCGTCGATGAATTCGGCGGTCTCGTCCAGTTGGAACGGGTGAAGCTCGACTCGCAGATCGGCGAGTTCGCTGAGAATGCCGCTGAGTCTGGGCAACTCTTTCGTTCGTACGGCCGTGATGAATGTCGACAGGCCGGACGCTTCTTCCGCCGTGCAGAACAACCTTTCGAGCAGCGACAGGCACGTCGAGTCGGCTCGTTCCAGGTGATCGAACACGAAGATTGTCTGCGTCTGTGTCATCTGCAGAGAGTGCATCTGGTCGGTGATTTTTCGCCAGAGGTTCCACCGGGATTCGGACTCGCTGGGAGCCAGGCCGAGCGACAAGGCCAGGTTCCAGAGCATCTCGTGAGCGTCCAGGCCGAGCAGGTTCGTAAACGCGACGTGCCGCTGTGAACGCTTTACTTGCTCGCACAAAACCTTCAGCGTCAGCGACTTACCGGTGCCGTCGCCGCCGCTCAGCAGGCCGAATCCCCGCTTCTGCTCAACGAGGTAAAAGAGCCGGGCGAGAGCTTCTTCGTGGATGCCGCTTTCGTGGAACCATTTCGTGCTCAGCCGGTTGGTAAACGGAGGAGCCGACAGACCCCAGTAGGATTCGTACATTTCCAGTCGCCTCTTGCTGCATCTGGACCGTTGATCGAGAGCGTGGGCGCACGCCGAACACCCGGCGCAATCCGCTCAACCGTTACTATCGGCACCGAGGGCCTCGCGAGATCACCGGAAAATCAACACGCAACAAGTCCGAGCCTCAACCAGCTCGGCAGGACTCTTCTTTTCTTTGCCACCGGCTTCAGCCGGTGGTGGATACTCATTGCTTTGAACTGTTGAGCCGGCTTCAGCCGGACTTCTCGTCACAGATTCATCTCCTGGCTGAAGCCCACAGAAAGCCCGGCTAAAGCCGGCTGAACGATGACAAACTCCTCATAACCACCAGCTGAAGCTGGTGGCAAAATGGAACCGGCGCTGGACTCGACTCTCAGGGGTTAGGATCAGTCCCGAAATAACTTCCCGATTTCCGTTGCCTTGTTTGACCCGAAGCCGCAGGCGATGGTGTTTTGAATGCGTGCCGGCGTCTGAAACGCGGGCGCCTGCGGCTTCCGGTCAAACAAGGAACTTATTTCAGGACTATTCCTTAGCAACTGGAGATGCCCCCCAGAGAGATGCCCCCCAGAGAGATGCCCCCCAGAGAGATGCCCCCCAGAGAGATGCCCCCAGACGTATTCCGTGATTCTGCTCTCTTGCGGTTCAGCCGCGCTGCGAACCTTTGCGTCTTCGCGGCTTTGCGTCAGAGATGAGTCCCCAATCGCGCACGAAAAAACGCCTCGATCACTGTAAAGGCAATCGAGGCGTTTGATGCTTGTTGAAGTTTCCAGCGAGTTTACGTGCTGGAAGCGTCGTCGGCCGGGCTTGGCTTCGGCGGCTCCGTTGAAGGAGCGACCTCAGACAGGGGCTCGACTGGAACCTTCAAAACTTCCTGCTCTTCAGGAACCGATTCTTCAGGAACCGATTCTTCAGGAACCGGCTTCAAGGTTTGTTCTTCGGTGACAGCCTTGGCGGCGCAGTTGCCGTTCGGGCAGTCGGCGGTTCCGCAGTTTCCCGTCGCACAGCCGCCCATTGTTGGGCAGACGGTCGTTGGGACAACTTTGCAGACTTCGTACTCGACTTCGCGAGCGACTCGTCGGCAATTCATGCGCGTCACCGTGTAAGGAACTTCCTTCGCGACACAGTGAGCGATCTTCTGCGTCACGGTGTAGGGAACTTTCTTCTCGACGCAGTACGGAACTTTTCGCGTTTTGGTTTCAGTGACCCACGTGCAGTTTGTCACGGGAACCTTGCGGACTTTTTCTTCCTGCACGATTCGGCAAGTGCGAGTTGGAACCTTCTTGACGACGGTTTCGTTAACCCACTTGCAGACTTTGTACGGAACCTTCTCGACAACTTCTGACTTGACCCAGCGGCATGTCTGAGTCGGAATCTTTGTGACGACGACTTCGGTTTCGTAACGGCGAACGGTGCATTGAACTGTCTTCGTGACAGTTTCAGGAACCATCACCGTGTGCTGCACCTGACGCTGCACCATGTTCGGGCACCACTTCTTCGTGTTGAAGGCGAGGCCCGGCGTTTGGGTCAATCCCAGAACCGGCAGCGGAATTGGCAGGATCGAACACGGATTGCACTGCAGCGAGAGAACGGGCAACGGCAGGCCGGGCAGGCAATGCTGCTTGTTGACCCACTGTCCCTGATCGACGCAGACCGTGCGGCAAGTCGTCACTGGCTTCATGACCGTGTGGCAAACTTCGCGTTCGATGACTTCGTCAACGGGTCGGCAGACGGTTCGACGACATTCGCGTTCGCCGTTCTCGACAACCTTGTTCCAGCTGACTTTGACGCATTCGCGTTCGGCGGTTTCCCAGACTGGCTTGCGGACCGTGTAAGAACAGTCGCGTTCGCCAGTTTCCCAGACGGGTTTGCAGACTGTGTACTTCTCTTCGCGATACGAAGTCTCGGTCACCGGGCGACGAACTTCGTATTCGCATTCGCGGTACGCGGTTTCGCGGACGACCTTGTAGCAGGTGACGTCTTTGGTCTCGTAAGCGGTTTCGTAGACGGTTCGGGTCCGAGTGGTTTCCTCGGGTTCCCAGACGGTGTCATAGACGGTTTTCTTACACGTCTGCCGTTCGATTTTGCAGGTCGTGTAGCACGAGCTTGGCTGACAGGCGACTGTCGGGCAGCAGTTAAATGTGGCCGCTCCACAATACCCCGACGCA
>Ga0316208_1000839_pt1 | contig 33084 bp, 25 predicted proteins | sample 3monopyrite_MG_FD_204944 | JGI IMG/M metagenome (GOLD analysis project Ga0316208, IMG submission 204944) | Microbial mat bacterial communities from mineral coupon in-situ incubated in ocean water Damariscotta River, Maine, United States -... | ecosystem: Environmental > Aquatic > Marine >...
ATGGAACAATGACTCCTCAGAATTTAGAAGATCAACAAGTTGTTGACGTATTAAACTACGTTTTAAATAGCTGGGGTAATGACGGTGGAGAAGTAACACTAGAAGAAGTTCAAAGCCAAAAAGGCGGTGAATAAAACCACATATTTTAGGTTTTAGTTAGTTAGTTATGGAAAAGAGGCTCAGTTTGAGTCTCTTTTTTATTGTTATATTTGTTCAATTCCGAAAACAATTTTATTAAATATTTGTATTATGATTTTATTAGATGGTAAAAAAACGTCAAACGACATAAAAGAAGAGCTTAAAATAAAAGTTGATAAATTAAAAGCTAACGGTAAAAAAGTTCCGCATTTAGCAGCAATTTTAGTTGGTGAAAATGGTGCAAGTATTACTTATGTTAATGCTAAAGTTAAAGCTTGTGAGTATGTTGGTTTTAAATCAAGTTTAATAAATTTACCCGAAAATATTACTGAAGAAGAATTGTTGAATGAAATAGATAAATTAAATGCTAATGATTCTATTGATGGCTATATTGTTCAATTGCCATTACCTAAACACATAGAAGAATTAAAAGTAACGCAAGCCATTTCTCCTGCTAAAGATGTGGATGGATTTCATCCTGAAAGTTTAGGGAAAATGGTATTAAACTTGCCTTGTTTTTTACCCGCTACACCTTTTGGCATTACCCAACTATTTGAACGTTACAACATTGAAACGTCTGGTAAACATTGTGTAGTAGTTGGACGTAGCCATATTGTGGGTTCTCCAATGAGTATTTTAATGGCAAGGAATAATAAATATGGAAATTGTACGGTCACTTTAACGCATTCAAGAACAAAAAACTTAGCTGAAATTATGCGTTCGGCAGACATTTTAATTGTAGCTTTAGGAAAAACAGAATTTATTACTGCCGACATGGTTAAAGATGGGGTTGTAATTGTTGATGTTGGCATTACAAGGGTAAAAGACGACTCTAAAAAATCAGGCTTTAAATTATTGGGAGATGTTAAATTTGATGAAGTATCAAAAAAGGCGTCTTATATCACTCCTGTTCCAGGCGGTGTTGGACCAATGACTATAGCTTCATTATTAATGAATACTTTTAAAGCCGTTGAGATGAAATAAGAACACGCCTAATAAATTGCATAAAATAAGTTCTACCAATTTGTTTCAGCTTAAATTACGGTTCAAAACACACTAAATTGCCTCTATAACACGTGTTAATTTAAATTTAACTTCTTCTGCCATTTTTGACAATTCTTCACTTTCAACCGCCATCATAGATGCTATAGGATCAACTGCAGATACCTCTATATTTCCATTTGAGTCTTCTTCAATGATAACATTACACGGTAAAAACACACCCACTTTACTTTGAAACTGAAGGGCTTCATAAGCAAAATTAGGATTACATGCCCCTAAAATTTTGTAGGGTTTATAATCAACATCTAGCTTTTTTTTAAATGTTGCTTTCATGTCTATTTCGGTAATAATTCCGAAACCTTCTTTTTTTAATTCTTCTACCGTTTTGTTATACACATCATCAAAAGATGTGTTTTCAATTTCTTTATTTATAAAATAATTCATTTTTTATGTTTATTAAATTATCTATCAAATTCTTCTCCTTTATGTTCTTGTTCAGATAAAGTCCATTCATCTGTTGTTATGGTTTGTAACCAAATTCTTCCAGATTTTCTGAATACTTGTGCATTGACACCAAAATGATCAAAAAAATGCGTTTCAAATGTACTTGTTTTTTGATGTCCATTAATACTTAATTCGCCTTCAGTGTGCTTTTTTCTAATATCTTTTAGTACTATATTATCATCATACATTGCTTTTCTTGCTGACCCTTCACCTTGATGATGTTCTTCTGAAAAAAATTCTAATTTTAAATGTGGAAAGTGACTATTAAATTCTTGTTTAATGTCTTTTAATTGTTTATTATCATTTATTTTTAAAGTTTGCATAGTATCTTATATTTATAATTATAAGCACAAAATTAAGTTAAGTGTCCTCTACAAATAATGGCTTTTGTCAATCTTCACTATGACTTTTGTTAGCCAAGTGTATTTAAAAAGTTTTCAATTGTTTGATATGCATTTTCTAATTCAACAGATGTAATACAATAAGGTGGATTAAGAAAAATAACATTACCAAGAGGTCTTATTAATAGCTCATGATTGGTAAAGTAAGCATAAGCATCATCTTTCAATGACGAAAAATAAGAACTCCCCTCCTCTACTTTAACTTCTAAAGCTATTATTGTTCCTTTTTGCCTAGCATTTGAAACAAATGAATGATTTAACATTTTTTGTTTAAATCTTGCGTGCAAATCAATTATGTTTTGAATATTTAAAAGAACATTTTCATTTTCTAACAAATCTAAGTTAGCACAAACTGCTGCGCAACTAATTGGATTAGCTGTAAATGAATGCCCATGCAACAAGGCTTTAGTTGTGTCATCAGATAAAAAAGCTTCAAAAATAGACTGCGTAGCCACCGTTAAACCTATTGGCAAAACTCCACCTGTAATTCCTTTTGACAAACAAATTATATCTGGTTTTTCAGTAATGTGGTTAATTGCAAACATAGTACCGGTCCTATAAAAACCTGTCATGACTTCATCAGCTATGCACAACACATTTTTAGACTTTGCAATTTGAATCAATTGATCTAAAACTTTAGGTTCGAACATTCTCATTCCTGATGCACCTTGTACCAATGGCTCAAAAATAAAGCCAGCTATGTCACCACTTTCAACCAATGACTGCATTTTAACTAAAACTTCTGCACTATTTTTTTCGGTTGGAAATGGGATAAAATCAACGTCAAAAAATAAATGTTCAAACGGCTGATTAAAATATCCCCTTTGACTTACACTCATTGAACCGAATGTGTCACCATGGTAAGAACCTTCAATAGCTATAAATTTCTTTTTATTTTTACCTTGATTATACCAATATTGATACACCATTTTTATCGCCACTTCAACAGCGGTTGATCCATTATCACTAAAAAATACTTTTTGAAAATTTTCTGGTAAAATATTTACAATTCTTTCGGCAACTTCTACTGCTTTGGGATGAGTAACACCGGCAAAAACGGAATGATCTAAAGTAAAAAATTGTTCATTTATTTTATTCGCAATATGTTCATTTCCGTGCCCATGAATAATTGTCCACCATGCAGAATTCCCGTCTAAATACTTATTTCCTTTAGCATCCCACACCCAAGCTTCTTTACCTCTAACAATTGGAATGGGTTCTTTTGCTGTTTGTGATTGTGTAAAAGGATGCCAAACGTATTGTCTGTCTTTTTCAACTAATGTCATTTTATTACTTTAAAAGTGTTATATCTTCAACTCCTGGAACACGTTCAGTTGTAAAACCTTCAGCATATTCTACACCAATATTCCGTCCAAAATCACGCCATCTTCCTTTTAAAAAATCAAAAAATTCTTGTCCAGAAATTGGCGTTTTAGGTTCATTTGATTCCGGATTAAAAAATTGAGTTTTGAAGGCTTTAAGCGCATTTATTTTTTGCTCAACATAAGGTGTTATATCCACTACAAAATCAGGTTTAATATAACGGTCTTGAATGTAATGAAATACAGAATTTGGTCTCCATTTTTTTTGTGACTGACCATTATAAGTTGTTTCAATTTTCAATAATCCAGATAAAAAACAAGCTTCACTCACTAATTCGCCACCACGCCCATGATCAGGATGCCGGTCATAAATGGCATTACACAAAACTATTTCTGGTTGAAAATAACGAATTTGTTCAATTATTTTAAGCTTATTTTCTTTTGTCAAATCAAAAAATCCATCAGCCATTTTTAAATTAACTCTTGCACTAATTCCCATTATCTTTGATGACGCTTCTGCCTCAACAAATCTTGTTTCCGCTGTTCCTCTTGATCCCAATTCGCCTTGTGTCAAATCTACAATAGCAACAGTTTTACCCATTGCAATGTGTTTTATCAATGTTCCAGCTGACGAAATCTCAATATCGTCTGGATGAGCTGCAAATGCTAAAATATCTACTTTCATATACTTTATATTATTAGTGTAAAGTTAGCGAATAAATCACTCAATTTTAATGACGTTCAAAAAAAGAATTAAAATCCCAATTTATTAGTCCTTTTTGCCAATATTTTATGATTTCATAAATTAAAACAGCATAAACAATCCCATATTCAACATATCTTAAAATTAATCCATCTTCTGCCGACTGATATGTGTAATAAGATAAAGGGACAAGTAAAGTCCAAATTAATCCAAATTTATAGTTTGTAAATATTGACAATACTAAAATCATTGAAACATACCAAGGATGAACTGTGGTTGCGAAAGCATAATATATAACCAAAGCAAATAACATTCCTTTAATGATGTCGATTGGTGCTTTGTAATGACGCAAAACAGCTAATATGACAATAAAAACAGTTGCCATTTTAGAGAGCATAGGTCCTGTAATATAGGTCGTATTCCAGCCCATACTTTGAGATTTAAAATGATTTACAATACCAAATATACTCGAATTAAATTCAAAAGTGGTAAAGTATATTTTTATAGACGACATCATATTTTCAAAATATAGTTGTTTGTCCCATAAAAACATTCCAAATAAAATAACAACTATAAAAGTTACAGCAGTAAATCCTAATGACTTTCTCCACTTTAAATTTTTAAAGAAAAAAGGTAACAACATTAGTGGTAATAATTTAATTTGAATCGATAATCCTAACAAAGTCCCACCTGTTAACCAATTGTGCTTAATAACAAAATAAATTGCAGCTAATAAAAAGAAAATCATAACACCCTCAAAGTGCATATTACCTATAAATTCTATTAAAATAAATGGATTTAAAGCATACAACCATAATTTTTGTATAGGTAATTTTAATTGGTCCAATATCTTTTTTAAGAAATAAATAGATCCTAAATCTGCCAATACAAGCATTGCTTTTAGTGAAATCACATTAGCTTGAATACTGTCGAACAAATATGCAGGGATAAAAAACATAATTTGATTTAAAACGGGATAATTGGTGTAATTACCTTGCGATAATTCCGTCATTCCATTGTACAAACTACGCATATATTGAGAATCATAAAAGCCATTAAACGAAATTAAGTCATTTGGCACGTGCGCATAAGGATTTATACCTTGCGTTAACAATTCACCATCCCAAATAAATCGGTAAAAATCTGGAGACAACTCTGGAACTGAAAAAATTAATAAAATTCGACTCACAATTGCAAACAATAATAATCGTTTAAAATTAGACTCAATTTTAACTAAAAGTAAAAACAAAGCGAATAAAATAAAATATTGACTCACAAACACGAAAAAATTTTCATTAGAGGTACGGAAAGAAATATGCCAGTAAAGTACTGTCATTGCTACTGAAATAAGCAAAGAGAATATAATTTGTTTTAAACTTTTTGTCATTATGAAATAAATTAAAGTGTAAAAGTGGTAAAAAGCTATGAATTAAAGTAAAAAAAAATTAATTTTGCGAGCATTAATAAAAAAAACAATGGCAAAACAAAATAATAAAGCTGCAAACCAAAAAAATGTTGAGTTTGATGAATTAACTTCTACGGAAGGATTTTTTGATAAGTATAAAAACATTTTAATATACTCTGGAATTGGAATTGTAGTCGTTTTTCTTGGAATTGTAGGTTATCAAAAATTTGTATATGGGCCAAAAGAAATTGAATCTCAAGAAGTTTTGACTGATGCATTATACGATTTTGATAAAGATTCATTAACAACTGCTGCACAAGGAACAGCTGACTATATGGGATTTGAAGAAATCGCAGATGAATATAGTGGAACTTCTGGTGGAGATATTGCTAATTACAGCATGGGAATTATTAGCATGGAAAAAGGTGATTTTGAATTGGCTTTAGATTATTTTCAGCAATGTGATTTTGAAGATGTAATGATTGGTAACATGAACATTGGTTTACAAGGTGATTGTTATGTAGAGCTTGGAGATTACGAAACTGCAGTTGAATTATTTGAAAAAGCCGCAGCAAGAGAGCCAAATGAATTTACAACGCCAATGTATTTAAAAAAGGCCGGTTTAACTTATGAAGAATTAGGTGACTTAGATAAAGCAAATATTGCTTATACCAAAATTAAGGATGAATATGCACAATCTTCTGAAGGTGCTGATATTGATAAATATATTGCAAGAGTTACAAAATAATGGCTACAGAAAATAAAAATTTATCTCATTATAATAAGGAAGAAATTCCAAACGGTGCCGATTATAAAATCGGCATTGTTGTTTCTGAATGGAATGACGACATTACAGAAAACTTATTAAAAGGTGCCAAAACTGCTTTGTTAGACAATGGAGTTTTAGATAAAAATATAGTCATAAATTATGTACCTGGTGCTTTTGAACTGCCATTAGGCTGTCAATTTTTGTTAGAGGCAGATGACGACTTAGATGGTGTTATTGCTATTGGTTGCGTGATACAAGGTGAAACTAAACATTTTGATTTTGTTTGTCAAGGTGCCACACAAGGTATTATGCGTGTTAATATGGAATATAATACACCTGTTTCATTCTGTTTATTAACCGACCAAACCAAACAGCAGTCTATTGACCGATCTGGTGGTAAACATGGTAACAAAGGTACTGAATGTGCTGTTGCTTGTTTAAAAATGATTGGTTTACAAGAGGAATTAGATTAGACTAGATTTTATTATTACAATATTTAAAGACGACTATTTATACGGTCGTCTTTTTTTGTAGTTCTATTTTATTATACGTTTTAATAAAAACAATAAACTTTGGAAACATATTTTAATCTTTTTGTTTCCAAATTCAAAAATGTATTCTATATTTGCAATATGAATATGAAAAAAATTGAATTTCTGAGTCAAGTATTGCAGGTTTATATGCAGCTCGGAATAAAAAGTGTAACCATGGACGAATTGGCACGACAATTAGGTATGTCAAAAAAAACCATTTACACTTTTGTTAAAGATAAAAATGATTTAGTAGAACAATGTATTCAGTTAGCACAACAAGGTGAAGAATGTGAAATTAAAACAATATCAGAACAACAAGAAAATGCAATTGATGAACTTCTAACTCTTGGCGAATTGGTTGCTAATCGCTTAAGAAATGTTCATCCTTCAATTTTTTTTGACTTACAAAAGTATCATCCAAAAGCATATAAAATGATGAACTGCACAAGAGATGAATTAATAACAGAAAGTGTAGTCGCTAATTTTATTAAAGGAAAAAAACAAGGTTTATATCGTGACAATTTAGACGTAAACATTATCGCTAAAATGTATTTGTCATTTATTGACGTTTTATTTAGACGTGAAGTTTTTCCAAGCACACAATATTCATTTATTCAAGTGTATTCAGAATATTTCCGATATCATATTAGAGGAATTGCATCCGATAAAGGTTTAAAATACCTCCAAAAAATAATGCAAACTAAAAAATTCGATATATAATGACATTTCGACAAAAATCAAAACTTAATAAATTAGTTTTAACCCTAACTTTACTTTTGTCTAGTACAATTTATGCACAAGACAAATCAACTTTTTCAATTATTGAGGCTGAAAATTATTCAGTTGAAAATAATCAAAAAATTAAAAACGTTCAGTTAGATTTAGAAGCATCCGAAAAAAAAATATGGGAAACCATTGCAATCGGATTACCCCAAATTAATGCACAAGGTAATTTTCAACATTTTTTAGATATACCCGTGTCTGTTGTTGATGCTCAAGTTTTTAATCCATTGGCTCCCGTTGGTGAAATTGTAGAATTTAAAATGGGACAAACGTATAGTATGTCTGGAACAATAAATGTCAATCAATTGATATTTGATGGATCTTACATAGTAGGATTACAGTTTTCTAAATTTTATCAAAAAATGATTGTAACCAATGTTGACCGCACCACAAAAGAAATAAAAATGATGGTGAGAGAAGCTTATTACAATACATTGGTCGCTCAAAAAAATGTAGAATTAATGGATTCTATTTTAGCGTCAACCAAAACGCTTTGGAACCAAACTAAAGTTTTTTTTGACAATGGTTTTATTTTACAAGAAGACTTAGATCAACTTGAATTGGCATACAATCGAATCCAAGTAAATAAAAACAATGCCGACAATCAATACACAATTGCAAAAAACCTATTAAAACTTCAAATGGGATATAAATTGGAAGATATCATTGAATTAACAGAAAATTTAGACGATATAATTAAAAATATATCTGCAAATAATCCGGCTTTAAAAGATTTTTCGGTTGAAAACAATTTTAATTACGTAATGCTTAGTCAGCAAATGGAATTAGATGGATATGCCTTAAAAAATGAAAAAGCCAAATATTTACCTTCACTTGGCGCATTTTTAACTTACTCTCAAAACGCCTACCGTAACGACTTTGATTTTTTTCAAGATAAACCTTGGTATCCAACAACAGTTTGGGGTGTTGGATTAACTATTCCAATTACATCATCTGGTCAAAAAATGATGCGTGTGCAACAAGCTGAGATAAAATTAGAACAAGACCAAAATAATTTAACTGAAGTTGAACAAGCTTTAAAATTTCAAGAACTACAATTAAAAGTTTCATTTACATCTGCTTATGAAATGATGTTGTTAGAAGAAAAAAATATTACTTTGGCAGAATCTATTTACATGAATTCAGTCAACCGTAAAAAAGAAGGAGCTGTTAATGCCCTTAATGTGACACAAATGCAAAATCAACTGTTACAAGCCCAAGGCAGTTACATTGGCGCTGTAATGCAAGTTTTAAAATATAAAATAGAATTAGATAAATTATATAACCAATAATAAATTTTGAATTCGACTAATCGAAACATAACTCAAACAATGCTTACTAAGAAAAAATTAAACATGAAAACAAAAATAATATTAGGTATGTTAATGGCACTTTTGGTTGTGTCTTGCCAAGAGAAATCTTCACTTGATAAACTAAAAGACAAACAAGCTAAGCTTAAAACTGAATTAAACGAAATTAATTCTAAAATTAAGGACATAGATACAACCAAAGAAGAAGTTGTTTTATTGGTAACATCAACTTTTGTTGAACAAAAAGATTTTCAGCACAAAATTGAACTACAAGGTAGTGTAGTAACCGACCAAAATATTCTAATTAATGCCGAATCTCCAGGAATTATAAGAAAAATACATGTAAAAGAAGGTCAAAAAGTAAGTAAGGGTCAAACTTTAGTTACAATTGATGCCGAAATCTTATCAAATTCAATTGAAGAGGTTAAAACAGCACTTGAAATGGCAGACTATATGTATGAAAAACAACAGTCTTTAAAAAACCAAGGATTGGGTACTGAAATTGAATTAGAACAAGCTAAAAATCAAAAAAAATCTTTAGAATCAAAATTAAAAACTCTACAATCACAAAGAGGAAAAACAGTTATTCGCGCTCCATTTAGTGGTATTATTGATGAAATTTTTACAAATCTTGGTGAAATGGCATCTCCACAAGCCCCTTTAATTAGATTAGTTAATAATAAAGATATTAAAATTACAGCCTCAGTTTCAGAAAATTATTTGGGTAAAATAAAAATAGGTACACCTGTAGATGTTCAGTTTACGAATTTAAATGACACAATCATTACTTCTCATATTACTTATTTAGGGAATTATATCGACCCAGTAAATAGAACTTTCAGAGTTCATATTAACATCAAAGACAATTCAATATTTATCCCCAATCAAATAGCTAAAATAAAAATTACAGATGCCGATTTAGATTCTGTTTTAGTTGTTAATTCCCAAACTATACTTCAAGATACTGACAACAATAATTATGTTTATAAAATGACTGCTTCAAAAAGTGGTAATAATCTATTTGAATTGGAAAAAATATATGTTAAAATTCTGAATTCATATTTGGGTGAATCTGCCATTATGGCTCTAAAAGAAGGAGAACTCAATCATCAAAGCAAATTAGTATTAGATGGTGGAAAAGGTGTAACTGAAAATGATATTGTAAAAGTTCAATAAAATGGAAAAACAATCTAAACACAATAAAGAATTTAAGCTTTCGACATGGGCGGTTAACAATCGCAAATCGGTTTACCTCATCACATTTATCATTTTTTTTGGTGGCCTGTTCGCCTATGATGGAATGCCACGAGAGAACTTTCCTGAACTTCAAATCCCAGAAATTTATGTTGGAATTGCATACCCTGGAAACTCACCAGAACTTATTGCCGATAAAATTGCAGAACCCATAGAAAAAGAACTCAATTCAATTAAAAATATTGATGAAATTTCTTCAAATTCAGTCAACGGATTTGTGACTATAAAATCAAAATTCAACTTTAACGTAACAGCAAAAGAAGCCTTGCAAGACGTTAAAGATGCAGTTGACAAAGCACGTTCTAAAAAAGAGTTCCCTAAGGATTTACCTGTAGAACCAAATATTTTTGAATTGGATATGTCTCAAATGCCTGTTATGAATATTAATTTGTCGGGAGATTATTCTATTGATCAATTGAAGGAATATGCAGAAATTTTAGAAGGCAAAATTGAAGATTTACAGGAAATTTCAGAGGTTGATATCCGTGGAATTCAAGACCGTGAAATGAAAATTGAAGTCGATCGTTCAAAAGCAGAGGCTGTGGACGTATCTTTTTATGACATTGAAAAAGCCATAGGAAATGAAAATATTACCATGTCTGGTGGCGAAATTTTAGACGGAAATACAAATAGAACAGTTCAAATAAAAGGTGAATTTACATCAGCAGAAGAAATTGGAAACATTATAGTCAAGCAAGAATTTTACAAACCTGTTTATTTAAAAGATGTTGCTCAGGTGTCGTTTGCAGATGCTGACATTTCATCTTATGCCAGAGAATATGGTCAAACAGTAGTGATGCTCGACATTAAAAAACGTGGGGGAGAAAATTTACTGGTTGCATCTGACAAAATATCGCAAATTTTAAAAGATGTTCGCACCCTTAAACTCATCCCAACTGATGTAAATATTTCAGTCACCAACGATCAATCTGGAAAAACAAGAGAAATGGTCTCAAATTTAGAAAACTCAATTTATTTCGGGATTTTATTAGTAGTTGGTGTGTTGTTATTCTTTTTAGGAATTAGAAATGCACTTTTTGTTGGTGTGGCTATTCCTCTTTCAATGCTTATGTCATTTTTAATATTAAGCGCAATGGGCGTTACCTTAAATACTATGGTGCTTTTTTCATTGGTTTTAGCATTAGGAATGTTAGTTGACAACGGAATTGTTATTGTTGAAAACATTTACCGATTAATGGATGAAGGTATGGACAGTTTTGAAGCCGCACGTAAAGGTGTTGGTGAAGTTGCTTGGCCAATTATAGCATCAACTGCCACTACCCTAGCAGCATTTATTCCTTTAGCTATTTGGCCGGGAATTATGGGTGAATTTATGAAGTACCTCCCTATTACATTAATGATTGTTTTGGGCTCATCTTTGTTTGTTGCTTTGGTTATTAATCCTGTTTTAACTGCTGTTTATATGAAATTAGAAAGCAAAACAGAAAACCATTCAAAATCTTTACTTATTGCCGCAGGTCTATTATTATTTGGCATAATTGTGTTGTTCCTTAACACAACTTGGGGAAATGTATTTATAATTATTGCCATTTTTATCCCATTTAACATCTACTTATTAACGCCAGCAACACTTTGGTTTCAAAATAAATTTTTACCTATTTTGGAACGGTATTATGAAAATGTACTCGCTTTTTCAATTGCCAAAAATCGTGCAGGACTCGTATTCATAAGTACATTCTTATTGTTATTTTTATCATTCGGTTTAATTGGTGCTTTCCCTCCAAAAACCTTATTTTTTCCTGAAAATCAACCAAATTATGTTAATGTATTTGTAGAACATCCTATTGGAACCGATATTTCTGAAACCAATCAAACAGCATTGGCAATTGAAAATATGTTGATGCAAGACATTTTAAAAACCGAACTTAACGACACTATAGGAAAATCAACAGATGAAAAAATTATTCAATCAATCATATCTCAAGTTGGAGAAGGTGCGAGTGACCCTGCTCAAGGTGTAGTAATGGGAAATACGCCTAATAAAGCACGTATAACAATAAATTTTGCCGAATTCAAATACAGAGACAGTACACATCAAACGTCACAATTAATGAAAATGATTGACAAAGGACTTAAAAATAAATTTCCGGCTGATGTTAAAATAATTGTTGATAAAAATAATGAAGGACCTCCACAAGGCGAACCTATTAGTATTGAGGTAGCCGGTGAAAAAGATTATCCAGAGTTAATTAATGAAGCAGTTAAAATAAGAAATTATTTAAGCCATAAAAATGTTAATGGTGTTGATAAACTAAAGTTAAATGTTGAAACTGGTAAACCTGAACTTAATATCAAAATGGATCGCGAAAAAGCAAGATTATTTGATGTGTCAACAGGACAAATTGGATCAGCAATAAGAACCGCAATTTTTGGTAAAGACATTTCAACTTTTAAAGATAAAAATGACATTTACGACATTAACTTAAGATTTGGAAAATCAGAAAGAAACAACATAGATGCACTTTTAGATCAAAAATTAATTTTCATGAATAAAAGAGGTAAAACAATCAGAATTCCTATTCGTTCATTGGTTAAAGTGCCAGAATCAACCAATACATATAGTACAGTTATACATAAAAATTTAATTCCCTACGTTGCTGTAGAATCTAAAGTAACAGAAGGTTATAATGCAGATGAAGTTGTGGCTGAATTAAAGGAACATATGAAGACCTATGAAATGGAAGTTGGTGTTTCAGATGGCATGACGTATGATTTTAAAGGTCAGCAAGAAGAACAGGCAAAAGAAATGGCTTTCTTGTCAAAAGCATTAGTTATTGCTTTATTTTTAATTGTATTAATTATTGTGCTTCAGTTTAACGCTTTTTCTTCTCCTGTAATTATTATGTTTGCCGTAATATTTAGCTTAATAGGTGTATTTTTAGGCTTAATCATTTTCAATATGGAATTTGTTATCATGATGACCATGATTGGTATTATTTCCCTTGCCGGAATTGTAGTTAATAATGCCATTGTTTTAATTGATTACACCAACCTACTCCGTAAACGTAAACGTGAAGAATTAAACTTAGGCGAATTTGATTTATTACCCATGTCAGACTTTAAAGATGCCATTGTTCAAGCTGGTAAAACAAGATTAAGACCAGTTCTTTTAACAGCAATAACAACAATTTTAGGCCTTTTACCATTAGCAACAGGGTTTAATATTGACTTTGCAAGTTTACTTAGTAATTACGACCCTAATATTTACATTGGAGGTGACAATACCGTTTTCTTTGGACCAATGAGCTGGACCATTATTTTTGGTTTAACTTTCGCTACTTTTTTAACATTAGTAGTCATTCCGGTCATGTATTTATTATTTTACCGATTCAAATTATGGTTATATCGTATTTTTGGCAGTAAAATAAGAACAAGTTTATAAACATTGCAAAAACGTTAGTAAAACACTTTAATTAATCCCATTTTTTATATTTTTTAAAATGGGATTTTTTTGGAACTTACCCCAAAGGGTCAGGCTATCCACACTCGCTTCCCTAAAATAAGGGAGAGCTCAAACAATTGCTACTATCCCTAAGTCAGTATTTAGGTTAAAATGATTAACTTTATACTATGAAATTAAATTATCGACTATGAAACTTGTTATTTATTTGAGTTCAATTCTTATTTTACTATCCTTTTCATCATGCAAAAAAGGCTGTACTAACCCTTATGCAAAAAATTACAAACCAAAAAAATCAGTTGACAACGGAAAATGTGATGTTTATCAACGGGTAACTTTAAATTCTATAACAATCAACACCATTCCAGAGCTTGACAATGATGGGGTTTTATGGGACAATGGCGGCGTTGGAGATTTAGACATGGATAATACACATCCTGATTTAGCAGTAACCTACCGCGCCGAAAGTGGTTATTCATTCGACCCTAATGAATATTACCCTACAGTTGATCCAAATAATGTTGCGTGGTCACAAGTTTTGGCTGCTCCAATCAGTATTACAGATTGGAAAAATGATAACGGGTTTTATGTTTATTTTTTTGAAGTTGACAATGATGGTGCAGATTTCACTTTTATGGATTCTGTAAAAATTGATCCTTTTGATTATGACGCCAAAAACAATAGATTTAAAGATAGCTTAGTGGTCACACAACAATATTACAATTTTACCGCCTTTATGACTTGGGAGTAAAATTATACCCTTTCAAATCAATAACCTTTACGAGAATTAAAGTTGCTACATACCACTTGTTTGAACCTCATTTAAAATGGATTTTTTGGTTCAAAACCAACAAAGACTATTAATTAATCATATTTTTGATTAAATTCTAATCTTTTTAATTACATTTGCATCAGGCATTTAGTAAAATTAAAGATTATGTTAGTAAAAACTTATGGTTGTGCGGTGTATGGAATTGAAGCAATCCCTATAACAGTTGAAACAAATATTGGAAGAGGAATCAATTTTTATTTGGTTGGATTACCAGACAATGCAGTAAAAGAAAGTCACCAGCGGATTAAAGCAGCGTTTTCAAACAATGACTATAAATATCCCGGAAAAGAAATCACCATAAATATGGCACCTGCCGATATTAAAAAAGAAGGAGCTGCCTATGATTTAACCATAGCAATAGGCATTTTAGCCGCATGTGGAATTATAGAATCTAAGGCCGTAAGTGATTATATTATAATGGGAGAATTGTCATTAGATGGCGGTTTAAGGGGGATTAAAGGTGCTTTACCAATGGCTATAAAAGCTAGAGACAATGGACTAAAAGGTTTAATTTTACCAAAACAAAATGCGCAAGAAGCTGCCATTGTTAATAATATTGAGGTTTTAGGTGTTGAAACAATTTCTGACTTGGTTAACCATTTTAATGGTGTAAAATTGATTGAACCTGAAACAGTAAAAGTTACAGGAAGTAGATTAGAATCTAACGAAAACTATGCCGTTGATTTTTCGGATGTAAAAGGGCAAGAAAATGTAAAAAGAGCAATGGAAATTGCAGCAAGTGGTGGTCACAATATTTTACTCGTAGGTCCTCCAGGTTCTGGAAAAACTATGTTAGCAAAACGTTTACCTACTATTCTCCCTCCTTTAACACTTGAAGAAGCAATTGAAACAACAAAAATACATTCAGTAGCCGGATTAATTGGCGCCAATACAGGGCTTGTTAAAACAAGACCATTTAGAGCGCCTCATCACACTATCTCTGATGTGGCTTTAGTTGGAGGCGGTTCAAATCCAAAACCAGGGGAAATTTCTTTGTCACACAATGGTATTTTATTTTTAGACGAACTGCCAGAATATAAACGCCAAGTTTTAGAAGTTATGCGGCAACCTTTAGAAGACAGAGTTGTTACAATTTCGCGTGCTAAAATGAGTGTAGAATACCCTGCAGGTTTTATGTTAGTAGCATCTATGAACCCCTCACCTTCCGGAAATTTTTATGATCCAAACGATCCAAATTCTGATCCAGAATATATTGTAAAACGGTATTTAAACAAAATATCAGGTCCGCTAATGGACAGAATTGATTTGCATATTGAAGTCCCAGCAGTAAAATTTGATGAATTAACAAGCCAGTCAAAAGGAGAATCAAGTACACAAATAAGAAAAAGAGTTTTAATCGCCCGAACCATACAAGAAAAAAGATTTGAAAACTATGAAGGTATTCATCACAATGCTCAAATGACTGTTAAACATATTGAAAAACACTGTGTAATTGATGAATCAGGTAAAACTTTATTAAAACTAGCTATGGATAAGATGGGATTATCTGCCCGTTCTTATTCTCGAATTTTAAAAGTTGCTCGGACAATTTCGGATTTAAGTCACTCAGAAAACATTAAACCAAACCACATTGCAGAAGCAATTCAATACCGTTCTATGGATAGAAATGGGATGATGTGAAACAAAATTAAACTTTTAATTTTCAGGTTAATAACATTGTATTTTTGATAATTCAAAAATAAATAGTATATTCTGTTCAGAAAAAAAGTTAACTTAGTCCTATTAAAATTTAGTCTATGTCAAAAAGAAACATTCTAGTTCCCCACGATTTCACTACTGCAGGTAGAGCTGCAACTAAATATGCTTTAGAGTTAGCAAAAATATTTGAAGCAGAAATTAATCTTTTACACATAACAAAAGATACTAAAGAAAATAAAAAATCAACTGCAAAATTTGAAAAAATAATTGCAGACCTAAACTTGTCTCCATCTGACCCTCAAGTTAATTTTTTAGTTAAAAAAGGAGATATTTTTGATACTATTGCTGGTGTTGGAAAAGAGCTATTGTCATCAATAATTGTTATGGGAACACATGGCGCTAAAGGAATGCAAAAACTATTTGGTAGTTTTGCCATAAAAGTAATTACAAGTACACATATTCCATTTATAATTGTTCAAGATGGAAATAAAGTTTTCACTACAAAAGATATTGTTTTCCCTATCAATACAACAAAAGAGAGTTTACAAATTGAACAAGTTGTTAGTGCTGTTGCAGACAAAGCAAAATCTAAAGTTCATATCGTTTCTGAAAAATACAAAGATTCTAGTTTAAGAATTAAAAGTGCCGTTCATTTTGAAATTATAAATAAACAATTTAGAAATAATAATATTGAATATACAAATGATAATATTCCAAAAATGTCCGCGACAGAAATTCTAAAATATTCTAAAAAAAATAAATGTGACTTAATTGCAATTTCTTATTATAGTGATGCTATTTTTACTCAATTTGATAGATTATTTCAAGATTTAATTACAAACAATAGTAAATACCCTATTTTAATTATTAATTCTAAAGATGTTGGGAATTATTTCTTTTAAAAAATTATAAAAATACATTTTAGCTCTTTAAACAAGAGATAACTGAATATAAAAAATGGAAAAACCGACTTTAAAAGTCGGTTTTTCCATTTTTTATTTTTCAAATATTACCCATGAAAAAAATCTTTCATTTTATCGAAAAATCCTTTTTCTTTTCTTGTAGGTTGTGGTATAAAATTTTCAGAAGTTCTCAATTTTTCTAAAATTTCTTTTTCACTTTTTGATATTTTTTTCGGAGTCCAAACATTGATGTGTACAAATAAGTCTCCTTTTCTGTAACCATTAACACTAGGAATACCTTTACCTTTTAAACGTAGCATTTTACCACTTTGTGTTCCTGGTTCTATTTTAATTTTTGCTTTACCTTCAACTAAAGGTACAAATATATCAGATCCTAAAACAGAGTCAACAAAATTAATATACGCTTCATAATGTAGGTTTTCACTGTCTCTTTTTAAATCCGTGTTATTCTCTTCTTCAATTACTACTAATAAATCACCTGGAATACCATTAAAAGGTCCAGCATTTCCTTTTCCAGACACACTTAGTTGCATACCTTCTTCAACACCTGCAGGAATGTTAACTTCAATTATTTCCTCTTGACGTTTTAGTCCTTGTGCATCAGCACCATTCGGTTTTTTATCTATAAATTTTCCAGTTCCGTTGCAAGAAGGACAAGTTGCTTGAGTTTGCATTGCTCCTAGCATAGTTTGCATCACTCGTGTAACTCTACCTTGCCCATTGCAAGCCGAACAATCTTTGTAAGTAACCCCTTCAACATTAACCAATTTATTGACCTTTATTTTTTTGGTTACTCCTAACGCAACATCTTGTAAAGACAATTTAATCTTCACTCTAATATTACTTCCTTTTACAACGCGTGATCTGCCACGACCACCGCCTCCGCCACCACCACCAAAAGCGCCACCAAACACATCACCAAACTGACTAAATATGTCATCCATATTCATTCCTCCTCCTCCAAATCCACCTCCTGCAGCTCCACCAACACCCTGATGACCAAACCTATCGTATCTAGCACGTTTGTCATCATTACTTAAAATTTCATAAGCCTCAGCAGCTTCCTTAAATTTATCTTCTGCTTCTTTATTGTCAGGGTTTTTATCTGGATGATATTTTAAAGCTATTTTTCGATATGCTTTTTTTATTTCTTTCGTATCAGCACTAACAGATACATCTAAAATTTCGTAATAATCTCTTTTACTCATCTTATTCAAATTATTGACCCACTATTACTTTAGGGAATCTAAGTACTTTACCTCTTAATTTATATCCTTTTTCAATGCAATCAACCACCTTACCTTTATCATCTTCTGTTTGTGCAGGAATATTCGTTATTGCTTCATGTAATTCAGCATCAAAAACCTCACCAGTTGCATCAATTGATTCTAATCCTTTAGATTTTAAAATGTGTTCTAATTTATGGTGAATCAACTTAAATCCTTCTTTTAAGACTTCAATATCTTCAGCTTTTTCATTATTTGCAATCGCTCGTTCAAAATCATCTAAAACTGGCAATAAATCAGTAATTACTTCTGCTCCTGCATGAATAATTGTATCTGCTTTTTCTTTTATTGTTCTTTTTCTGAAATTATCAAAATCCGAATACAAACGAATATACTTATTATTTAATTCGGCATATTTCTCTCCTTCTGTTTTTTCAACAGTCTCGTCAGAATTATTTTCAAGGTTTTCATCTTCAACAGAGTCAATCTTATCTTTTAATTCATCTTGTTCTACTTTATCTTTTGACATTTTATTTCTTTTTTTAAAATCATGTATTCATCCAATTTTCAGAATTCGCAAATATACTGCCATTTGATCAATAAAAGACAATCTGTCAGAACTAAATCAATTTCCATTAAATTATGTCAGAAATATTGTATTTAATGTCAGTTATTACTTTTTAAGTCTAGGTTTCCAAAGGATTTCTTCAGCATTTAAAGTCTGACTTATTAGACGAGAATAAACAAACAAATAATCACTTAATCTGTTCAAATACGCTAAAATTAGTTCATCAATTTTTGTTTCTTGACTTAATTCAGTGACTAAACGTTCTGCTCTACGACAGACACATCTTGCAATATGACAAAAAGATACTGTTTCGTGACCTCCTGGTAAAATAAAAGATTTCATTGGGGGTAAAGATTCCTCCATTGTATCAATACTGTTCTCTAAAAATTCAATATCAGTCTGATAAATCTCTGGTAATTTCATGCTTGTTTTTTCAGGTTCTTGAGCCAAAAGAGAGCCCAATGTAAATAAACGATCTTGAATTTCAATTAATTCTACTTTAAAATTATCAGTTAAAATTTTATCTCTTAATAAGCCAATATAAGAATTTAACTCATCAATTGTTCCATAAGCTTCAATTCTAAGAGAAAATTTAGGAACTCTTGTCCCACCAATTAAACCTGTTGTCCCCTTATCTCCTTTTCTAGTATAAACTTTCATTTTTTTTATGCTTAATGTAATTTCATTTAGTTGTTTTGACGTTATCTGTAAACAATACATTTAAAACCGAGAAAACTACTTTTATTTATAATGCTAAATTAATATAAAATGTGCTGATTTATTTTATTTAAATAGAATATTTATACATTTGTTTTCCTCAAAGAAATAATAATAAATATAACAAAATGAAAAACACAGCTTTAAATGATATTCACGTTGCACTTGGTGCAAAAATGGTTCCTTTTGCTGGCTATAATATGCCTGTTCAATATGAAGGTGTTAATGTCGAGCACGAAACTGTACGAAAAGACGTTGGTGTTTTTGACGTATCTCACATGGGAGAGTTTTTAATAACTGGACCAAATGCTTTAGATTTAATACAAAAAGTAAGTTCAAATGATGCAACTAAATTGTTTAAAGGAAGAGCTCAGTATAGCTGTTTACCAAATGTGACAGGTGGAATTGTAGATGATTTGATTATTTATATGATTGATGATGAAAAATATTTACTAGTTGTAAATGCTTCTAATATCGAAAAAGATTGGAATTGGATTTCATCTCAAAATTCAATGAATGCCGAAATGAAAAATTTATCGGATGATTATTCTTTATTAGCCATTCAAGGACCTAAAGCAATTGAAGCTATGCAATCTATAACTTCAGTTGATTTAGCAGCTATAAAATTTTACCATTTTGAAGTTGCTGATTTTGCAGGAGTTGAACATGTAATTATTTCGGCTACTGGATATACTGGTTCTGGTGGATTTGAAATTTATTGTAAAAACTCAGAAGTTGAACAAGTTTGGAAAAAAGTGTTTGAAGCTGGAGCCGATTTTGGTATCAAACCTATAGGATTAGCAGCTAGAGATACACTGCGTTTAGAAATGGGATACTGTTTATATGGTAACGACATTTCTGACACAACATCTCCTCTAGAAGCAGGATTAGGATGGGTAACTAAATTTACAAAAAAGTTTACAAATTCTGAAAATCTTGCTAAACAAAAAGAAGAAGGTGTAAAACGAAAATTAGTGGCATTTGAATTAGTTGAAAGAGGAATTCCACGACATGACTACCCTATTGTTGATGCTGACGGAAACGAAATTGGAATTGTAACTTCTGGAACAATGTCCCCTTCTACTAAAAAAGCAATTGGAATGGGATATGTCCCTACTGAATTATCAAAGGCTGATTCTGAAATATACATCCAAGTCCGCAAAAAAGCAATTAAAGCAATTGTAGTTAAAGCTCCTTTTTATAAAGGATAGTTAATTAGTTTAGAGTAAGTAGTTAGAAATATAAATTTTAACTATTTACTTTTGATTTTTCGTTAAGAAACTAAATACATGAAAATAATAATTACAGGAGGTGGAGCAGTAGGATATCATTTAGCAAAAATGTTGTCGAGTGAATTACAAGACATTTATTTAATTGACGAAAATCAAGATAGGTTAGATTATATACAATCTCACATTGATGTTTTTGCCATTCAAGGTGATGCAAAGTCAATATCCATTTTAAAAGAAGCTAAAATTGAAGAATGTGATTTATTAATTGCGGTCACTTCATCTGAAGAAACCAATCTTTTAGTCTCCATTTTAGCTAAGCAATTTGGTGCAAAACGTGCCATTGCTAGAATTAATAATATGGAATTGTTAGAAGAAGAAAATCAATTATTATTTAGAGAATTAGGGGTTGATAATTTAATTTCTCCCGTTAAATTAGCTGCTCAAGAAATTAAGAGACTACTAAAACGATCTGCTTTTACTGATGATTGTGAATTTGAAGGTGGAAAACTACGCGTTTTTGGCATTTTAGTTGGGGCTAATTCTCCATTAAAAGAACATACAATATTAGAATCTGCTTATCTCAATAAAGATTTAACATTTAAACCTATTGCGCTTCACCGAAAAGAAGAAACCATAATTGTTGATAAAAATACAGTTATTTATGAAGGTGATATTTTATATTTCATTTCTGACCCTTATTCTATTGATAGGGTAATGGAACTTTGTGATCAGAAATGTTATGACATAAAAGATGTTATGATTTTAGGAGGAAGTAGCATTGGTGAAGCAACAGCTGAAATACTCGAAAAAGAATATAACGTTACTTTGGTTGAAAAAAACAAACAAAGATGTGAAGCATTAGCAGGGAAATTAAAAAAAACGTTGGTCATAAATGTTGATGGCAGAGATGTAAGTTCACTAGAAGAAGAAGGATTAGGAGATATGGATGCCTTTATTGCAGTAACTGGTGATTCTGAATCTAATATTATGTCCTCTTTGGTAGCTAAAAATCATGAAGTAAAAAAAACCATTGCAAGAGTAGAAAACATTGATTACATACATCTTTCGCAAAATATTGGAATTGATACTTTAATTAATAAAAAAATAATTGCCGCTACTAATATGTTTAAATATGTTAGAAAAGGAGAAATTAGTTCAATCGCTTCTCTTCATGGCGTTGATGCCGAAATTATAGAATTTATTGTTAAAGCTAATTCAAAAGTAACTCATAAACCCATTAGAAAACTAAGGTTTCCAAAAACAGCAAATATTGCAGGAGTTATACGAGATAATGTTGGCTTTATTCCATTTGGGGATTTCCAATTAAAAGAGGGTGATAAGGCTGTTGTTTTTTCATTAACAGAAACTATTAATAAAATAGAAAAATATTTTTCTTAATTTAAAATGCCTAAAAAACTCATTAATGGTAGTGTAATAATTAATGTAATCGGTGGATTATTATTAATCATGGGGGGGCTAATGCTTACTTCAATTGGGTTTTCAATTTACTATAAGGAAGATATATTTCCTATTCTAGCATCATCATTGACCACTTTGATAATTGGTGGTGCTCTAAAATACTTTACCAAAAGTAGTAAAGATGCCGAAATAAAAAAACGAGATGGATATTTAATTGTCACCATGAGTTGGATTAGTATGGCATTATTCGCTACACTTCCTTATCTTATTAGTGGTGCTATTCCAGGGATTTCTGATGCATTTTTTGAGTCAATGTCTGGATTATCAACTACTGGAGCATCAATTTTAGATAATATAGAAGAATTACCCCATGGCATTTTATTTTGGCGTAGTATGACTCAATGGTTAGGAGGAATGGGAATTATTGTCTTAACGATAGCTATATTACCCATGTTAGGTATTGGTGGCATGGAATTATTTGTAGCAGAAGCTCCTGGTCCAACTAAAGATAAAATTCATCCCAGAATTAAAGAAACTGCCAAACGACTTTGGATAATTTATTTAGCATTAACAATTTTTGAAACTGTATTATTAATGTTTGCTGGTATGGACTTTTTTGATGCTATTAATCATGCGTTAACAACTAACTCAACAGGTGGATTCTCAACTAAACAAGATAGTGTTGCTTATTTTCATTCGGCTGCAATAGAATATATAATGGTCATATTTATGTTTTTAGCTGGGACTAATTTCACTTTATTATACTTTGGCATTAAAGGAAAATTTACGAACATCTTAAAAAATGATGAATTCAAATGGTATTTATTCGCAGTTATTGGACTTGTTATTATATTAACTCCAATTGTTTATACCTTTACAAATAGTGACAGTTTAAACACTTCATTTAGAAATGTCCTTTTTCAGGTAGTAAGTATAATAACTACCACTGGTTACGCAAGTGCCAACTTTACCACATGGGGACCTTTAGCTACTTTTGTTTTTTTTCTACTTTTATTTTCAGGAGCATCTGCAGGGTCAACTTCTGGGGGTATAAAAATCGTTAGAATCGTTTTATTGATGAAAAATGGGTTTTTAGAATTTAAAAGAAGACTACACCCAAATGCTGTTATTCCTGTTCATTTGAATAAAGAACCTGTTTCAAATACAATAATCTACAATTTATTAGCATTTATTTTTCTTTATTTATTCATTTTTACTATCGGTTCTCTTGTCATGACTGCGTTAGGTTTAGATCTTTTAGAAGCACTTTCTTCTGTTGCTACGTCATTAGGTAATGTAGGTCCAGGAATTGAGACGTTAGGCCCAATCCATAGTTTTTCAGCAGTTCCAAGTGCTGGCAAATGGGTACTTTCATTTTTAATGTTATTCGGAAGACTTGAACTATTTACTGTTGCTCTAATTTTGACACCATATTATTGGAAAAAAAACTAATTACCGTTTACATTAGCAATCCAATTATTCGTCATTATTTACTTTTTTAATCTTTAATGTTTCCATATATTTATGGTCTATATATACCTAAAAAAAGAAATATTATGAAAAAATTGTACTTTTTTGCCCTAGGTTTAATTTCTTTTGGAACGTTTGCACAGAACGAAACAACTGAAAATAAATCTTTTAATTGGGTAATTACTGCTGATACATTCTATGTGACGCAACCATTAAGAGATATTCCAATTATCTCAGATCCGTTTCCGGATGAAGTAAAAGAGCATGTTTACAAAAATAATTTTAGAAGAAACAAATTTGTAAACGAAAATGCTTATCCACATGGAAATGATCCTGATTGGCAAAAAAAACAAGGTAAACAATTTAACAAAGCACCTATACAAAATTGGGAAGGAATTAATAGTAATTTAGGTTTTCCGCCTGATCCTAGTGGTGCAGCTGGACCAAACCACTATGTTCAAATGGTTAATTCTCAAATTCAAGTTTTTGATAAAACTGGAACATCTTTATATGGACCTAATGCTATGTCATCAATCTTGACTTCTAATAATGGAGATCCCATAGTGATTTATGACCGTTTTGCTGACAGATGGTTTATTAGTGGTTTTGGAAATGGTAATTCACTTACAATGGCAGTTTCTCAAACAAACGACCCAACCGGGACCTATTATGTTTGGGAATTCACTATGAGTTCATTACCTGATTACCCTAAATACGGTCTATGGCATGATGGATATTATATAACGGCCAACAAATCTGGTGAAGATTGTTTTGTAATTGATAGAACAGCAATGTTAGCGGGAAATGCTGGTGCCCAAATAATTTCAATGTCTATTCCTAATTTAGGTACTGGTTCAGGTACTCAAACTGGTGGTTTTCGTTCAGTTTTACCATCACATGCTGATTTTGTGATGCCTCCAGTAACTCAAAAATTAAACTTATTTTATTTTCAAGATGATGCTTGGACAGGCATTACACAAGATGAAATTAAAATTTGGGAAGTGACTGTAGATTGGGCAACTGTATCTAACTCTCAAGTAACCGAAATACAAACTTTAGCTGTAGATCCTTTTGATTCTCAATTTGACTCTGGTTGGAATGACATTGAACAACCTGGAACTACTCAACGATTAGATGGAATTCCTGGTGCTTTTATGTATCGCGCTCAATTTACTGAATGGGGAACCCATAATACTGTAATGCTTAATCATACAGTTGATGTAGATGCGACAAACCATGCTGGTATTAGATGGTATGAACTTAGAGAAACTGCTGGTGTTTGGTCAGTTTACCAACAGTCAACATTTGCACCTGATGCCGAAAGCAGATGGCTAGGATCAATTTCAATGGACTACCAAGGAAATATTGGATTAGCTTATGCAGTTTCTGGACCTACTGTTTTTCCTTCTTTAAGATATACTGGCCGCTATTCAACTGATGCATTAAATCAAATGACCTTAGCTGAAGAAAATATAATTGTTGGTTCAGGTACTCAATCTGGAGGAAACAGATTTGGTGATTATGCTCACTTAAGTGTTGACCCTACTGATGATGCTACTTTTTGGTACACTTCAGAATACTACTCTGGTGGAAATAGAACAACAAGAATTGCTTCTTTTAAACTAGCTAATGATTTTAATGATGATGTTGGCGTGATTGGTTTAGTTACTCCAACTGATGGTGCATTAACCGCTACAGAAACTGTAACCGTAACAATTAAAAACTTTGGATTGAATGCTCAAAATAATTTTCCGGTTAGTTTTCAAATAAATGGAGGAACAGTTGTGACCGAAACTTATTCAGTAGGCCCTATAGCACCAAACACTTTAGCTACTTATACATTCACAACTACAGGTGATTTTAGTACGCCAGGAACTTATGCTTTTAAATCTTATACAGGTTTAATTGGAGATGAATTTAATCCAAATGATACGTTAAACACAACAGTTGAACATCTTTATCCAAATGATTTGGGTGTAACAATTATAAATTCACCAAATACAGGAAATGGACTTGGAGCTGAAACAGTTGATGTTACAATTGAAAATTTTGGAACAGCAAGTCAATCTAATTTTGATGTTGCTTATACTGTTGACGGTGGTACTCCAGTTGTTGAAACTGTTTCCTCTTCATTAGCAGCGGGAGCAACAATGACGTATTCATTTACAACTACTGCTGATTTATCTTTATTAGGAACATATAATTTTGTGGCTTACACATCATTAACAGGAGATCAGCAAAATTCTAACGATACGACATATAAATCTGTTGAAAATGTAATTTGCCAACCAACTGCAAATTGTAGTTTTGGTGATGGATTTACATTATTTCAGTTAGGTACTATAAACAACTCATCTGCATGCTCAACTAACGGCTATGAAGATTACACTTCAATGTCAACTGATTTATTTGTTGGCTATACACATGATGTAACTGTAACCTCTGGTTACAATCCTCAATATTTTTCAATGTGGATTGATTATAACGACAACTTCTCTTTTGAAGCTTCAGAAAAAGTGATAGCTAGTTTCCAATCAAACTTAGGCGCAACTACTAGCTTTACTTTAGATGCAAACGCAACTTTAGGTGAACACCTTGTAAGAGTTAAATCAAGTGATGTTGCAAATGATGTAGTTGACCCTTGTTCTGATATGCAATATGGAGAAACTGAAGATTATAAGGTTAATTTAGTGTCGGATGTTGGAATTAAAGAAGAAACAAACTCTAATTCAATTGAAATTGTTAATGTTAACGAAAATCAATATACACTGAAAGTAAATGGAGAAAATTTTGAAAATGGCGTGATTGAAATTCATAATACGATTGGACAGTTGGTTTACACAACAACTATTAATGTTAATGAATCTTCAACTTTCACAATAGATTTATCTAAATATGCCACAGGTCCTTACTTAGTAAACGTTATAAGTAATGATTCAAACGCATTGATTAAATTAATAAAAAAATAAGATAAAATAATTTTTTATCAACAACGTCTCGAATTTTATTCGGGACGTTTTTTTTTGCCATAAATTAAAGCTAATATTGTAATATGGCAGTAGATTTGAATAAAATATTAAAACAGCATTTCGGGTATAGTACTTTTAGACCACAACAAGAAGAAATTATTCTTAATGTTTTGAGTGGAAAAGACACTATTGTGTTAATGCCTACTGGAGGCGGAAAATCTATTTGTTTTCAATTACCAGCATTAATTTTACCTCACATTACACTCGTTGTTTCGCCATTAATATCTTTAATGAAAGATCAAGTTGAATCTTTATTAGCCAACGGTATATCTGCTGCATATTTTAATTCTTCATTGTCTGATACAGAAAAAAATTCACTTATAGCAAATTGTCATAGCGGAGAAATTAAGTTATTGTACATGTCTCCTGAAGCATTAATCGCCTCAAAAGACGGATGGATTAGTCAATTAAAAATATCTCAAATAGCAATTGATGAGGCTCATTGTGTGTCTATGTGGGGACATGATTTTAGACCAGAATATCAACAAATGGGAAAATTGCGCCAACATTTTAAGGACATTCCATTTATTGCATTAACAGCTACAGCCGACAAAATAACACGTAAAGATATTCAAAATCAATTAAATTTAATTGACCCTACCCTGTACTTAAGCTCATTTAATCGAGAAAATTTATCGCTAAAAGTTAGGTCTAAAGTACCAAAAAAACAAAAAGTAAAAGAAATTGTAAAATTTATAAAGGAAAGAGGAACGCAATCTGGGATAATTTACTGTTTATCCAGAAAAGAAACTGAAAGTTGGGCAAGTGATTTAAAAGCTAATGGTATTGAAGCAGAATATTATCACGCTGGCATGAATCCTGACAAACGTGCTAGAGTACAAGAAGATTTTATTAATGATGATTTACACATTATTTGTGCAACCATTGCATTTGGAATGGGAATTGACAAGTCAAATGTGCGTTGGGTTATTCATAATAATTTACCTAAAAATTTAGAAGGATTTTATCAAGAAGTTGGACGTGCTGGGCGTGATGGATTACCGAGTAAAACCATTTTATATTACAATATGCGTGATGTAAAAATGTTATTTGATTTTATTGCCGAAAGTGAATTTAAAGAAATTTATAAAGAAAAACTACAACGTATTTTACAATATGCTGAAGCCACAACATGTAGGCGTAGAATATTATTATCGTATTTTAGTGAACATTTAACTGAAGATTGTGGCAATTGTGATGTATGTTTAAATCCACCAGAATTTATTGACGGAAAAGTGATCGCACAAAAAGCCTTATCTGCTATATATCGTACCAATGAATCTGTTGGCCAATTAATGTGTATTAATATTTTAAGAGGCGCAAAAACTGCCGACATTTACGAAAAAGGATTTCATCAATTAAAAACCTATGGTGTTGGTGCTGATTTAAGCTTTAACGATTGGCAACATTTTATGACGCAACTCTTAAATTCAGGTGTATTTGAAATTGCGTATGATGAACATTTTAACCTTAAAATCACTGATTTTGGTCGGCAAATTTTAAGAAATGAATCATCCGTAAAATTAACCCGACCTTTAACTAAATCTGAGATTAAAGCTAAAGAAAAACAAACCGTTGGTAAAAAGAAAAAAGTATTGGGCGTTGACCAACAATTATTTGAAGAATTAAGAACCCTCCGTAAATCAATTGCGCAAGAAAAAGGCTTACCGGCTTACATTATTTTTCATGACGCAACATTAAAAGAAATGTCGGTTGTAAAACCAAAAACAGCTGAAGAAATGATGCAAATACAAGGTTTGGGAGAAGCTAAGTTTAGAAATTATGGTCAACAATTTTTAGATGTTATTCAAGTGTTTGAACCTGAAGAAAATACTACTACAATATCAAAACAAAAAAAACAAAAAGGTGAAACTTATATTGAAACTTTAAACTATTTTAATGATGGCTTGAGCCTTGAAGAAATCGCAATCGCAAAACAAGTCACACAACAAACCGTCTTAAATCATCTTATTAAATTAAAATCGGATGGAAAAAACCTAGATTTATCGCAGTTTGTAAGTAAAAATGAAATTGATCAAGTAAAAAAAGCCATCAAAGAATTAGAAAATCCAACTGGACTAAAACCAATTTTTGAACATTTAAATGAAACCATTAGTTACGAAAAAATAAAAATTGCATTAGTGATGTAATCAAAAATTAATACCTTTAACCTTATGAATATCTACAATCAAAATTTAATGCACCTTTTAGACAAAAAAGGTATTAGTATTACCGAGTTTGAAAACATTATCTACATTCCAAAAGTGAAAATAATGGAACCAACACCAAATGAATTGGTTCGTATTTCGGATTATTTTGATATTTCTATTGATATACTTCTAAAAACAGAAACAAAAAGTATTGACAAAGTTTTAGACCGAGATATTAAATTATTAATTTTAGATGTAGATGGTACTATGACTGATGGTGGCATGTATTTTACCGAAAATGGTGATCAAATAAAAAAATACAATACCAAAGACGGTATGGCGATAAAAAACATTACCAAAAATGGGATTCATGTGGGTATTATATCACATGGTTATAAAACAAAAGTGGTTAAAGACCGAGCAGAATTACTAGGCATTCATAAAGTATATGTAGGCAGAGACGACAAAACCACTGTTTTAAAAGGTTGGTGTTCTGAATTGAATATTGAACTGAACCAAGTTGCCTACATTGGTGACGACATTAATGATGCAAAAGTAATGCAAGCCGTTGGTTTGTCAGCTTGTCCGAGTGATGCTGTTAAATCTATAAAAAAAATAGCAGATGTTGTTTTACTCCGAAAAGGTGGAGATGCATGTGTTCGTGAGTTTATAGATGAGTATATAATGATGACTAAGTAATTCTATTTTTGTATTTTAATGTGTAAATTAGGTTAAATATTATTATTTGGTAATAGTAATAAAACCTTGTATAAATTGATTTTTGACTATTTTTTTATTAAATTCGTTGTAAGCTTATGTCAAAAATTAAAATAATTTAGTTACATACATAAGCAAAATATACGGAACAGTTCCGTTTATACACACGTTATGCCTTATTCAAAAACAACCCCGAAAACTAACAGAAAGTCATTAAAAAAAGCTTTGAATTTAAATTATGCACATACTAAAAATTATTCACGGTTACCCTACAAGTTACAATGCAGGTTCAGAAGTTTACAGCCAATCAATTTGTAACGAATTATCAAAAAAACATAAAGTTTCCGTATTTACAAGAGAAGAAAATCCTTATAGAAAAGATTTTGAAATAAGACACGAAAACGAACATCAAAACCTTGATTTTTATTTTGTAAATAACCCACAAGGAAAAGATGGTTATAGACACAAAAAAATTGACGAAAATTTTGCTGAATTAATAAAATCAATAAATCCTGATGTTGCTCACGTAGGACATTTAAACCATTTATCTACAGGATTGATTGATGAACTCAACAAACAAAAAATATCGATAATATTTACTTTACACGATTTTTGGTTAATGTGTCCAAGAGGTCAATTTTTAACTCGTAGTATTGGACTTGAAAACAATAATCAATTATGCTCTAAACAAGAAGATAGCAAATGTGCAACAAGTTGTTACAAAGTATATTTTAGTGGAAATTCATTTGACGAAAAACAAGATATTGAAAATTGGAGTAAATGGATTCACAATAGAATGATTGAAACAAAATCAATAATTGATAAAGTGGACTTATTCATTGCTCCATCAAAATACTTATTGAATAGATTTATAGATGAATTTTCAGTACCAAAAGAAAAGATTACTTATCTTGATTATGGTTTTCCAACTGAATACTTGAATCCAACTAAAAAATCAAAAGAAAAATCAATTTTTACTTTTGGTTATATTGGAACTCATATTCCAGCAAAAGGAATTAATCAATTAATAGAGGCATTTAATGAAATTGAAGAAACTGCAACACTCCGAATTTATGGACGTGTAAACGGACAAAGTACGAAAGCACTAAAACAACTTGCTACAAAATCAAAAAACAAAATTGAATTTGTTGGCGAATACATCAATAAAAACTTAGCAAATGAAGTTTTTGCAAAAGTAGATTGTATTGTAGTTCCATCTATTTGGACAGAAAACTCCCCTCTTGTAATTCACGAATCTCAATCTTGTAAAGTTCCTGTAATAACTGCAAATATTGGAGGAATGAAAGAATATGTTGAACATAAGGTTAATGGTCTTTTATTTGAACATAGAAATACCAAATCATTAATTAAACAAATGAGGTTTGCGATAGCAAACCCCAATTTGTTAAAACAATATGGAGAAAAAGGTTATCTTTTTTCTAAAGACGGTAGCGTTCCTAACATTCAAGAACATTGTAATGAATTAGAAATAATGTATAGCAGTTTCGTAAAACCGAAACTTTGGAGAATCACAATTGATACAAATCCAGAAGATTGCAACTTGAAATGTATAATGTGTGAAGAACATAGTCCATACAGTGATTTTATTCCAAATTTGTACAAAGAAACAGGAGTAAAACGTAGAAGAATGAAATTTGAGACGGTTGAAGATATATTTGAACAAGCCGAAAAATTAGGCGTTACAGAAATTATACCCTCAACTATGGGCGAACCTTTACTTTACAAAAAGTTTGACCAAATTTTTGAATTAGCACAACAAAAAAATATCAAAATTAATTTAACAACAAACGGAACGTTTCCTAAGAAAACTGTAACAGAGTGGGCGAAATTAATCGTTCCAAATACTACAGATGTTAAAATTAGTTGGAATGGTGCAACAGAGAAGACATCAAAAGAAATAATGTTAGGAGTTGATTTTAATAAATCAATTTCAAATGTAAAAGAGTTTATAAAATACAGAGACAAATATCAAAAAGAAACAGGATATTTTTGTCGAGTAACATTTCAGCTTACATTTATGCAGAATAATATGCACGAATTAGCTGACATTATAAAAATAGCTATTTCTTTAGGAGTTGATAGAGTAAAAGGGCATCAGCTTTGGGCTCATTTTGACGAAATAAAATCACTATCAATGAAAGATAGTAATGAAAGTGTTAAACAATGGAATAAATATGTTAGACAAGCTCTTGAAGTTCAAAAAGAATTTAAAAAACCAAACGGAGAGCAAATTATTTTAGAAAACATCATACCAATTAATGAGAAATCAATTAATGATATTCCTTTAGAATATGAATGTCCTTTTCTTGAAAAAGAACTTTGGATATCTCCAACAGGCGTTATTTCTCCTTGTTGTTCTCCAGACAATTTACGAAAATCATTAGGTGATTTTGGAAATATTGAAACAACAACAATTGAGAATGTTATAAAAAGTCCTATTTATACAAATCTTGTAAAGAATTATAAATCAAATCCACTTTGTAAAACTTGCAATATGAGAAAACCTATTTAGAAATGATACAAAGAAAATTAATAGAAAAATTCAACTCCTTATTCAAAGCCAATAGTAATATAAATAGCACTATTCTTATTGGTAGTTTTGGTCGTAACACTCCAAAAGCAAATAGTGACATTGACTATCAAATTTTAGTAAATAAGAAATTTAATCAAGAACAGTTCTTAAAAGAAATTCAGATACTATTTTCTAATGATTTAAAGCATTTTATATATCTAAAACAAAAAAATAAATGGTGTTTTTACTTAACTGACAATTACATTGTTACAGAAGTTTTTGTTTGTTATGATTTATTTGAATTAAATAAATATTTTCTTGGTTCTGAGATAACAGAACCCAAAAACGCAATTGTTTTTGACAAAACAAATAGTATAGAGCTCCATTTGATAGAACAAATTAAAAGTAAAGCTAAAGAGGTTGAAAAGGAACAAAAAAGTAAAGTTGAAGCACTAATAATAGATTTTCAAAACCGTTTTGAATCGTGTTCAAATGCTCATTCTAAAAGTGATGGATATAAGTTTAGCGTTTTATACTCTCACGCAATAAATGTAGTTGTAAAAATGGTTTACTTATGTGAAGGAGGAACAGAACACGATTATATGCCACCAAATTTTTTAACTGATTATAGTTACAACTTAAAGTTAGGAATTGAAGATTTAGGAACTATGGATCTGCGAATAGCAAACACGCATAAACGAAAGTTGTTAGATTTATTTAAACAATATCTACCTATTTCCATTCAAAAATTTAATCTTAAAATTGATGATATTTCTATAATAAATTTTCTTGAGAACATCTATGTTCGAGACTTCTTTTGGAATTTTAGAGATATTTCAAAATTCAACCCAAAATTAAAAAAGGGAATTGTTTTTCGTAGTTCAGCTTTGTGCCTATATAAAAACGAACCCAATTTAGAAAGTAATTTACAATCTAAAAATATTGTAACAATAGTTGATTTACGAGCAGATAGAGAATTAAAGAAGATTTTTTACGACAAAAAACAGCAAGATAATTATAAAATTATTCACGCTCCTTTTGACCCTTGGAATCAAAGTAGTGAA
>Ga0316208_1000840_pt1 | contig 33040 bp, 25 predicted proteins | sample 3monopyrite_MG_FD_204944 | JGI IMG/M metagenome (GOLD analysis project Ga0316208, IMG submission 204944) | Microbial mat bacterial communities from mineral coupon in-situ incubated in ocean water Damariscotta River, Maine, United States -... | ecosystem: Environmental > Aquatic > Marine >...
TCTTTAGTGAGCGCTTTTTGAACTGCTTGTTCTTTGAAACCTTGTGTGTGCATTTTAGGCATTTTTTGTCCTCTTTTGTTTCAATGGATCTAAAAAAAAGAGACGACAGGTATCCTGTCACACAGGGGGTCTGGCCAAAAAAAAAACCTTACACCCTACACTTTACATCTCATTTAACATCAGTTTTTAGCGGCCAGAAAATCAGGATACCTTTTCAGCTTGCCAGCCAAAGTTCACGCCCGGCGGAAGCAAGTCGACATCACAAGCCTGATTTTTAACAATCATTTGAGGACGAAGCCGCATGATCTTATGCACTTCAGTCGCACTCAGATTAGATTCAAGAATTTGTTTTGCCTCAGATAATATCGGCGGTCGCCCATCGACATTATGCGCCTCAGACGCAATCACATGAATAACCCCTTCGGTCATAAAGCGCTCAGCCCAGTATCGTGCCTTACGCCCGAAATAACCAGTGAAACTGTCTGCCGTGATTTGAACCCAGGCACCGTCATCAATCAGGGTTCTAATCACATGATACTTTTCATTTATCCACGATAACCGTTCAGGATGCGCGATGATAGGCACGCAACCTTCGCTAAGCAACTGGCGAATAATATCTTCAAAATTATCGGGCAAATAAACCTGAGAAAAACTCAGTAGAACATAACGGCTGCGAGTGACTTTAGCAACCTCAGCCCGGACAACAGAGCCCTGACTTTGCGAAACATGAAAATCAGCACCCAATGTCAGCGTCAGCGGAAAACCAACTTCATGTAATTTTAGACTAATTGTATTTAACAACGATTCGTTTTGACTAACTTCGTCATCGTTTATTTGACCGACTCGATACTCAGGTGACCAAACGACATGCTCGATTCCATCTTCCAGTGCCATCCGCGCAATTGTCATTACACCTTCCCAATCGATGACATTGGCTTTATCTGTGTTCGCATTATTTGCGATAATATGAGAGTGTAAATCGATCACAACTTCCCTCCCCCCATTAATTTATAATTTACTACTTCAGTAACTGTTAAACGTACTCTTCTTTTGTGACAAATACGTTAAACGCGCCGCAAGCGCTAAATCAATTACGTCTCCCCTGTAATACACCTCTACTACTTTATTTACGCTCTTTAGTGGCGTATTTTTAACCGCTAGCCCCGTAGACGTGAAACATTCCCTTTAACTTAAGCTGATGATCAACCTCAATGATTTCTAACTTGATCAGCCCTGAAAATTTTTTCATTTCCTCGCCACCTAGGCCGAGGACGGTGACGAAAAAAGCACCTTTACCGACGGCTTCCTGTTTTTTCATTTTCCAGCCAAGGTTGTCGAGATCAATCACCCGCATCTCAGTGTCAGCAAAAAACTTTTCATAATTCTGTCGAATGGCGAGTTTATTTCTTGCGTCATTTGTTGATGCGACTTCAGAAAAAAACGTCATGAACACATCTAAATCGCCCTCTTCATAAGCCAACGAAAACTCGGTAACAAAATCATCTAAACGTTTTTGTGAAATTGGTTTTATTTTTTCTGTCTTCGCTGCAGACTGTGCTTTCGGCGCTGTTAACTCGGGTGCTTCAATTTGAGTCGCTGCTACACCGGCCACACTAAGCTCGGTGACTTTTGTGACTTTTGTGACTTTTGCTATTTTCAGCGACTTACTTTGAACTCGCCTGTCTTGAACCCGCTTAGTCTGAACCAAATTTGTATTTCCACCCGGCGCATCCGTCACAACATCAGTCACAGCAACAACGGGTAACGGCTCAGGGACAACTGGCGCAGCTTTTGTTAACACCTCTTTGCTACCCGCAACATGCTCTTCGGACATTTTTATCGCTAATACTTTCTGGTTTTTTTCTGTTGCTTTTACGATACCCTCGGGCTCATCACCCAAATCAACCGCCGCTAATTTAAGCGTAGCAGAGTCAATCTCATCATTCACGAAATCAGCCGATTTAAACTCATTTACTGAAGATTTGACTACCGGTTTGCCTGACAGTTCAAGCGATGTCTTGCTTTCATTGTGTGCTACGTGCGATTGAGCGATGAGACTATCACTTTCCACGCCTTCCAGCACGACCGGCGCCGACACTGACGCCTCCGGCTCAATTGAAACAACAAACGATTTTATATCAGGCTGCAATACAAAATAAGTTACGGCTGCAGCAGCAACCAAAACACCACCGATCAACAGTCCCGGCAAAACGCGCTTGTTAGCAGTATCCGATTCACCGCTATCAGGCTGCGCCGCAGTTGCAACCTCTTCATTAGTTTTTTCGATCTGCGCCGAATTTTGAGAATGTGTCAGCGTCGTATTTCTTGCTTCTATGCCACTTCCAACATCGTCTGCATTTTTTGATTTAGCTTTTCGTAAATTTAACGCCGCAAGAAATTCATCATATTCTTTTCGTTTATCTGTGGAACGTAATGTGCCGTAAGCCTGATTAATACGGCGAGTAAATGTCTCGTCCCAATTTGAGGCATTTTGCTCTTTATCGGGCTGAAAAAGTCGAAACAGATATTTGTAATTATTGCGAACTTCTTCAAAACTCGCACTTGAAACCACACCGAGCCGACGATAATAGTCTGCAGCATTCGATAACAACACTTTTTTAATGTAATGACGTAATGCGTCTCGAATAACCTGATCAGACAATTCGCTTAATTCACCGGTGCGCAAGTATTCAGGAATACGCATTTTTCCGATTGCAATTTTAAAACACTCTGAAATACCCGGGGGAATAGGTGTTTTGGTGCTAGCGATTGATTTATATTTGCTCGGCTGATTGTGATAGGCTACCGCGAGCGCAACCAGATCCAACCAGTCAGGCCTGGCATCAGTCTGGGACGATGCTATTTCAGGTGTGATTTCTGATACAGAAAAAAACGAGTCTTCCGCCGCATTACCTTTACTGACAACGGTTAATGGCTGAACCTTTTGGTTTTTTGGTTTTTTGTCTTGCTTATTTTTGGGTCCGTTTTTTAACTTGCTCTTTGAGATAGAGGGCACTTGAGATTCGGGCTCGATTTTGTCTCCGGACTCATCAATAACCGTTGTATCTTCAAGTACGCTATCCTCTTCGGGCGAGTCGCTGATTTCATCAGAAAAAGAGCTGAGCAAATCAGAATCCATTTTTTCGGTTTCAGGCAACAGTACTTCTTTAATTTCTTCTGCCGCTTTTACTTCAGGTACTGCCGGATTAATGTCAGATAATTTAACCCCATTGGCGGACACCTCATACATCAACTCCTTAGCAACGGCTTTGATGGTATCATCGTGAAATTCAAGCAGCTCTTCTAACGAGCCATACAGCATTAATCGCTCACAAAACGTATTAATGCGTCGAGGCACTCCCTTTGTAAACGAATACAAACGGGCAAATGCACGATCGCTTATCTTCGGACTCCCCGTCCAGCCGGCAAGTGTCAGGCGATGCTCTATATATTCTCGAGTTTCGTCATTATTCAGCGGGTCAAGGTGTGAAGATGCCACGACTCGTTGCCGCAACTGCTCTAGCTCACTCGTATACAGGCTGTTTCGAAACTGCTCTTGGCCTAAAAGAAAAATTTGTACGAGCGCATCTTTGCCCAAATAAAAATTGGAGAGCATACGTAACTCTTCGAGCGACGAATGCGGTAGATTTTGAGCCTCATCCACCAATAAAAGCAGCTGGTAACCGGCACGATAGCGAGAGATGAAAAAAGACTCTAAACGTTTGAGTATCGTGGCCTTTGGTAACCCCTCATGTTCAAGACCAAAAGACGCGGCAACCATACGTAGCACATCATCGGCATCGAGATGAGTCGTATTCAGTTCTGCAATAATGACCTTGTCGCGCACGATTTCCTGCAGCAACGAACGCGCAAGCATAGTTTTACCCGTGCCAGGTGCACCAGTAATAACAATAAAGCCTTCTTTTTGATTTAATCCGTATCGTAGATAGGCAAGCGCACGGTTATGTCCCTGGCTAGCAAAAAAGAAAGCAGGATCGGGACTTAATCGAAATGGTGCGTTTTTTAACCCGTAAAACTGTTCGTACACCGTTACTCACCGCAATAATTTTGAATACACGCAAATTTTAACACTTTTCGTTGGCACCAAAAACCTGTCAGGGCAAATAAACATTACAATTATCCTAGAAAGATCAGTTGGACGCGAGAATAGTGTGCAAGTAATTGGTTTGATTGGCGTAATGAAAAAGTTTGCGTCCACCTGGTTGGTGTATCAAACCTTTATCATATAGCCAAGCGAATCAAGTAGTTGTGCTCTAGCTCGTGGATCAACTGATTTTTCTAAGATTATAGTATCTTAGACTCAATTTTTAAACGCCAAGTGTGAATCAATTCATACCCGTAGCTAACTTGTCGTCCAATCAAGAAAAATACTTATATGAAATTAACCCGAATATATCATGAGGGGAAATCACCATAGAGAATACACGATGATTAATTGACCAAAAAAACCAAGAAGCCACAGACACACAACAATTCCATGTCACGCATCCATGGCCATTCCAGGTATGATTTTTATTATTATTTGGTTGTTTTTATTTTTATTAATCTTATTATTATCTGGAGAATAAAAATTCACCAGTCAAACCGTGGCAATTGAATCTAATTATTATTCCAATCATCCTCCGAACAACGAAATAAAATATTCAACTGCTCAACTCGCTGACACCTAGACTTAGGCACCAAGCGTGCCAATATTAATTATCTGTTTATATACAGTGAGTTACAGGTACACTGCATCTATTAGACAACTATACAACAAACTACCTGTAAAAAATACCGACACCCACTTTTTAATATCTGATCATAACTAATAAATACCGAATTAAAAACGAAACAGCTCACAAACCTCAATTCCCTTACATCTCAACAGGTTAAAAAAACCATCTCATCTACAATTTTTTCAAACCCGGTGCGCCTAGTGATCGTTTTATAGGCAATTCACGAGAAACAGCTTGTAAAGAATTTCGAAACATCACATCAGTTAAGCCCGACATCAAGGGAAACACCATAAAATAACGTAAAAAATCCGGCGTTATAAAATACGTGTAGCCAGATAGATGGATAAACACTGCGGTGACGATCACGAAAATAACCAAAAATAAGTGAAGGAAAAATAACTAACACCGACATAAGTGATGCTTGATAAACAGTGTGCAACAAAGCAAACAGCGAACTTGTCACCAGGTTTGCCCTGCTAATACCCAGATAACAACGCCCCCAGTATAACCGCCACATTAGCTGTCCCTGAATCAAGCCGCGGAAAACAATTTCTTCAAGCAACGGATACAAAAGTATCGAAAATAAAATAATATCTGGAGTATTAAGTAAGTTTTGCGGATTAGCAGGCAGCACAAAATAATTCACCAAAAACCAGAATCCGATACCCGCCACAAAAGCGAGATACCATTGAGGATCTTTTAAATAACCGTGATTCGACATAACATATATCACCTGCCTCAGATGACTTAGCATCCTGCTTTAGTTTGAGGTAGAATTCCAGCTAATTTAATATTAACCATAACGCAACCACTAACTCAGGAAATAATTCAGGGAACCATATGAAACAAATATCCGTTATCGCCTTTTCACTTTTTATTGGCATTTTTATGTCTGTCACCGTTGTATCAGAGGCCGAAGCTAAACGCCTGGGTGGTGGAAAATCATTCGGCAGCAAAATGTTTCAAAACAAACCGGCAAAACGCACAAACGCAACCAGCAAGCCTAATAAAGTGCAGCAACAAAATGCAGATCGCAAGCAAGCCATGTCCAAAAAAGGTGGCATGATGGGTTTACTTGGCGGCCTGATGATTGGCGGCATACTTGGTGCATTATTTTTCGGCGGCGCGTTTGAAAACATTAACTTTATGGATATTCTATTATTCGGTGGTATCGCCTTTTTACTCTTCAAGCTATTGACACGGCGTCGACAAGCGCAGTTTACAACGGCCAATGGCGCCCCACTAGATGTGAAAGAAGAAAGAAATGATCAGTCACGTCAGTCATTCGAAAATTACGGTAGTGGTGATACCGATTTTGAGTCAAGCCAAACACAGGAAACTGAAAACGTACTGGAACGTGGAAAAATTCCTCGTGGTTTTGACCAGAAAGGTTTTCTTAGCGGCGCCGAAAATGTGTATAAATTATTACAAAAAGCCTGGGACGATGGCAACCTTGGCGATCTGAGACAATTTTGTACTGACAATGTATTTACCGAACTACAAGACCAGTTTCATGCGCGTGCTCATGCGCAAGAGAACGACACCAAAACCGAAATTATTTCACTCAAATTTGAGTTAGTTAACGTTATTATTGCAGGTAACAGCACAGAAGCAACAGTACTCTTTAACGCTGACCTAAAAGAATTTGAAAATAATTCAGACGAAATAACCGCAACACAGGAAGCCTGGTATTTTGTACGATCAGACAACAGAAATGAGCACAACTGGTTGCTTGATGGCATTCAGCAAATTGAGAATTGATTTTTAACAATCACGCCACCTGTTTAACTCACGTGGCGTGATCTTTACTGCTTAAAATTCACAATTGCCGCCACAAAACATTACTTTAAAAAAACTGGTATCATTTCGCGACATTCACGCGAATTGCAAACACTAATAATTTTCTGCCGTTCGTCTTCTGTGATTTTATTTGACGGAACAAATTCTCGAATTTTACGACTACCACGCTGTAATTCAGCGTCCCGTGTGACAGGATAACTATCGCCTCTTTTTATGAATTATTTTTAATGAAAGAGGAAACAGGCGGCGGTGAGAACGCAATAAGAGATCCTCTATCATGTGTTCGACGTTTTAAAGCACACCTGACATTAGCCCTAGAGAAACCACAACGAGCATTACTGATACTGCGACCTGTATGGCGCGAATCGTGATCTTCTTGAGAAGCTTTGTACCGAAATATGCACCAACAAATGCTGATACGGATGCCGCAATAACAAGCGGCCATTCGATACCGTAGCGTTGTTCAGACATCTCCCTGCCATAGATCAGCATACGGGATATATCGACCATGACGGCCAGCATTACGCCGGTTGCCACAAATTCTTCTTTATTTAATCCGGCTTTAAGTAGAAATATACTTCTGAATGCACCTTGATGGCCGGACAAACCGCCAAAGAATCCGCTAACCACGCCGCCGTATGGAAGATATTTCTTGTCTAGTGCAATGGACGAGAACCCAGGGGATAACTCAAGCATGACAAGGGTCATAATTAAGATTCCAACGACCACCTTTAGTGGCGATATTTGCAGTTGGTTTCCAAAGGCAGAGTATTCAAAAATCGACGGAACGACCGAGAGCCATCCTAGAACCAAGGCACCAAAAAGTGCCGAAACGACAGCCGGAACACCGAAACTCAAAAGCACAAATCGGCTAGCTTTCTTCCCAAGCAAAGCAACCTTGAACAGATTGTTTGCAAGATGCACCATGGCGGTAATTGCAATTGCGACCTCGATAGGAAAGAAGATCGCGACAACAGGCATGAGTAATGTTCCAAGGCCAAACCCAGAGAAAAGGGTTAATGCCGAGGCGAATAGCGCCGCTATTGAAACAACAACGATTTCCACAGTGTCTCCTTAATAAGATATTCAAACATCGTTCAGATAAAAATAAGCCATTCCATCCAAGCGTTCTTTAACTTGCTCCCAGTTCGGCAATATGGCAAAGCTCATGCGATAAAACATAATCTATTAGACGACAGGTATCCTGTCACACAGGGTTACCCGGTATGTTAAAGCAGAAAATACTCCCTTGGATTAAAAATTTAGCAGAAAATATCTATTTTCGTTTGTCATCTTGAAAAAAATCAATGAGTCCCGAAACATTCTCTAATGTCGACTTGTAAGTTTTATTACCAAGATGATTCGAAATTAAGCGATCAATAGAGATAAGTTCTTCAAGACCTTTTTGAATCGAATAAAAACCTGAAGTTTTAAAAAAAACTATTTTAGACCGACTATCTTTCGGGTCCGTCTTTATAGATAATATTTTTATGTGTGTCATTTCTTTCACTAGTTTACTCACGGACTGCTTCGAAACACCTTTCCGTTTTGCAATTTCTGAAATACTAGTACCTTCAAAATCAATATGAGGAAATAAGTCTAGATGAGACTGTTTAAGTTCAGGCAAGCTAAATACATCTCTAACTGAATCAAGTCCTCGTTCATTTATGAGCCGCCCTACTTTAATTAACTGATGAGAAAGAGAGGTATTTTTTTTATTTTCAAAATTTGTTTTACTCATGGGTATAGTAAACCATGGTTGACTATAAAAAACAACCGTGATTTACTGTGCCTGTCAATTTGAGAAGTAGAGTCATAGAAGAGGAGAGTGTTATGTCTAAGGTAGCAAGAGAAAAAGCTAGTTGTCTTTGTGGTTCAGTTTCTATTACGGCAAAAAATCGAGATAATAATGTTGGTTCATGCCACTGTAATATGTGTAAAAAATGGTCTGGTGGGCCGATTATGACCGTCAACTGCGGTTCAGAAGTTTTTTTTGAAGGAGAGGAGAGCATTACAGTATTTAGCTCTTCTGATTGGGCTGAACGTGGCTTTTGCAATAAATGTGGCAGTCATTTATTCTACAGGTTGAAAGCAACCAATATACACATGATATCTGCTGGTTTATTTGAAGATAATAGAGAATTTGTATTTGAACGCCAAGTCTTTATAGATGAAAAGCCTGAATTTTATAGTTTTTCAAATGTAACCAACAATATGACTGGAGCTGAAGTGTTTGAAAAGTACGCCCCTTAGTCAGTGGTGTAAACACACCACAAACGCAGACCAACAAGCGCAGTCGACAGAGACTTACTTCCGCAGACGTTAGATTTTTCACACAAAATAAACGAAGGAGAGTGTTAAATGAAACAGTTTGGTGAAAATATATGGATAGTGGAAAAGAGATTTCGTTTTGCAGGTGCTGATTTCGGAAATAGAATGACAATAATTAGATTACCAAGTGGAAAATTGGTTTTACATTCGCCAATAAGTATATCTGATAATCTTACTAAAGAAATAAATTCAATCGGTGAAGTTGCTTATATTGTAACTCCAAATAATTTTCATGGATTATTTGTCGGAGAATGGTGTTCAACTTATCCTTCTGCTAAATATTACTCAGCAAAAGAAAATGATTCATCTGAAAACATTAAATTAAGCGAAAGTTTATCATCTGAATTCGAGCAATCAATAAAAATAGTGAAAGTAAATGGTATTACAAAATTAAATGAATTTGCATTCATACATAAGGATAGTTCGACATTAATTTTGACTGACTTAGCGTTTAATTTTGACTCAGGTGTTTCCTTGTGGTCGAAAGTATTTTTCAAGATAAATGATTGTTACGAAAGATTCGGGCCGTCTAAGTTAATGAAATCATTTATTGATTCTCCTGATGACTTATTGTCATCAATTAATGAAATTAGTGAACAAGATTTCACTCGAATTATCGTATCTCACGGGAACACAATAAATGAAAATGCAAAAGAGGTGTTTTGTTTCGCATTTAGTGAAAAAATGATAGTTTCGAGGAAGAAAAAAGTAAAAACAAAATTAAAATTTGCAAGTTGTGGTTGACCCAAATATAACAAGAACTGCCCGCTCTTTTTACCTTGGGCCAGGGCAAACTGACCGCGGAAGTATTCCTACACATGACCGAGGATGTCTTTGCTGCTAAGGCTTTCGGGGGCAAAGGGTATGGTGGCGACTTGGTCGATAAGCTCGTCGAGTTTTAATATCAGCTCAAGTAGCTATGGATATATCGTACTTGTGTGCATCCAGACAGGCGGACGTGCTCGATTTGAAGTGAGGGGGGAGGTAGAAAGGTCAGCGTGTGCCTGAAAAGGAAGAAGGGGCAATTATCCTAGAAAAATCAGTTGATCCACGAGCTAGAGCACAACTACTTGATTCGCTTGGCTATATGATAAAGATTTGATTCACCAACCAGGTGAACGCAAACTTTTTCATTACGCCAATCAAACCAATTACTTGCACTCTATTCTCGCGTCCAACTGATCTTTCTAGGATTATATTAGGGCAAGGGATTTATATCAGGCTAGGTAAAACAGGCAAGAAGAAAATTAAATTATGGACAGAATATTTACGTACTGCAATTGAATTGGCTAAGAAACAGGTGGGTGTTAAGCCAGTAAAATATGTCACTTATAATCAGTGCGGCAAAAAACTCACAGGGGATGGTAATAGTTTTTCGCAGAATTGATTCACGGAAATTCTCGGAATAATAAACACAAAACTACAGACGACTTATAACATGTTGAAATTAGTATAGAAAATGGTGCGCCCGACAGGACTCGAACCTGTTACCCTCGGCTTAGAAGGCCGATGCTCTATCCAGATGAGCTACGGGCGCTGAGAAAAAGGAACGTACGTTGTTAGCGGATGCTAAACAAGAAAAAATGGTCGGGGTAGAGAGATTCGAACTCCCGACATCCTGCTCCCAAAGCAGGCGCGCTACCAGACTGCGCTATACCCCGATATGTTTTGTTATGTGTCTCCACAAAACGGACGCAGATAATACCCCCCGTTATCCGGCGCGTCAATCCCAATAGCCTGTTTTTTTGAATTTTTTTATATCGAGCCCGTATATTTTTAGGTATCATAGCGATCCTGCATAACAGACGCATAAAATCCAAACAACACCAACGCTTAAGTGAATAATCAGGTGTATGTTCTCAAGTAATTTAACGCAAATATTGGCACAGTGCCCTGCTATCAATAGCAATAGCAAGCAATCAACAAACAATGGACAACCAGCACCCATGGCAAAATTAATCGATGGTAAATTAGTCGCTCAATCCGTTAAAAACACGATTAAGGACGAAATCGACGCACGTACAAAAAAAGGCCTCCGTCAACCGGGTCTCGCCGTTGTGCTGGTCGGCAATGACCCCGCCTCTGAAGTGTATGTCAACAATAAGAAAAAGGCCTGTGAAATGGTGGGCATCACCTCCACGGCTTATGATTTGCCCGACACAACGTCTGAAACTGCCCTGCTTGAACTTATTGACGAGTTAAATGACGACCCTGCCATTGACGGTATTTTGGTACAATTGCCATTGCCTGGTCACATTAATTCATCACTGGTTTTGGAACGCATTAAACCCGCGAAAGATGTTGATGGCTTCCACCCGTATAATATCGGTCGTCTTGCGGTGCGTATCCCAACGCTGCGTCCCTGCACGCCTTATGGCGTGATGAAATTGCTGGAATCCACCGGTGAGACCATTCGCGGCCTGGATGCGGTGATCGTTGGCGCTTCTAACATCGTTGGCCGACCGATGAGTCTTGAGTTATTACTGGCAGGCTGTACGGTGACAACAACGCACCGTTTCACTAAAAATTTAGCAGAACATGTGAGCCGTGCAGACATCGTGGTTGTCGGTGTTGGCATCCCGAACCTGGTAAAAGGAGACTGGATAAAAGACGGGGCAATTGTCATTGATGTTGGCATGAATCGACTAGAAAACGGCAAACTGTGTGGTGACGTTGAATTTGACGTGGCTGAAAAGAAAGCCAAGTGGATCACCCCTGTTCCCGGCGGTGTAGGCCCGATGACCGTGGCGATGCTAATGGAAAACACCCTACATGCGAACAAAGTATTCGAACAAAAAATTTAAACCCCGATAACAAACAAATAATCGGGCATTTTACGCAATCCCAGGGGTTATCTGATAGGATTAACCCATGGATGCGATACAGACATTGCTGGACGATTTTAAAAATAAAAAAATTGATGCTGATCAATTGCAGGATCAGCTCGCAACCGCCCTTGAACCGAATATCGCCTCTCAAACAGACCTCGATCAACAAGTCACCACCCTCAAAGATAACTATCAGCTGCCCGAACAGTTAGCCGATCAAACATGGGACAGCGTTAAAACCATTGTTGCCGAGTCATTAAGCGAAAAAAACAACGCTAAAAACGGTGCTAAAACAGTTCTCGCTAATAATAATGCCACACGGGTCATGCAGGGCAATATGCAAGACAATATGCAAGACAACATACAAGACAATGATAAAACCATTGTTCACCCCACGCACGGCCCGGCCCACAGCGAGGTTAACAGCGCTAACCGGAACGATGCTGAAACAATTGTCGCCATTCACACATCAGACTCAAGTCGCACCTCAGGTACAAAGGGCACAGTGGGTACTCGTCAGGAACACACCCACAATTATTTAGATTCAAGCCGTCGCAGCTCAAAACCCGTTAACCTCAAACCCGGCAGCATACTAAAAAACCGTTTTATTCTTGAAAAAGAGCTCGGCCACGGCGGCATGAGCGTTGTGTATCGTGCACTTGACCTAAGGAAACAGGAAGCCAGCAACCGCAACCCTTATATTGCGATCAAATTGCTCGGCGATGCATTTAAAAATCACCCGCAGTCAATTCGTGTCTTAGAGCACGAAACCCAAAAAATTCAAAGCCTCGCGCATCCCAACATCATCACTGTTTATGACTTTGATCGTGATGGTGACGCCATTTATATGACCATGGAGTGCCTTGAAGGGCAGTCGCTTGATGTTGTAATTCATGAACATAAAAACGGCGTTGTTATTGAAGAAGCGTTGCCCATCATTCAGTCTATGGGGCGCGCTTTATTTTACGCACATTCGAAAAACATCATTCACTCGGATCTTAAACCCGAAAATGTGTATATCACCAAAGATAATATTGTCAAAGTACTGGATTTTGGTATCGCCCGCGCGAAAAAAATGCCTGAACAAAATCAGGCCGCTTATGCCGACTTTGATGGCTCAGATCTCGGCGCATTAACGCCACCCTACGCCAGCCCGGAGATGTTTGAAAACGCCGACCCTGATCAACGCGATGACATTTACGCACTGGGTTGCGTCACCTACAAATTATTAACCGGCCAACACCCGTTTAATAATAAACAGGCAAACCACGCCCGTGACGAAGGCATGGTGCTGAAAAAAATAAACCAGTTAAGCCGAAAACAATGGCACACGCTGGCTGGCTCGCTGGCATTTAACCGTGACCAACGCATCCCAACTATCGCCGACTTTCTCGACGGCATGATCCCAAAAAAAAGGACCTGGTGGTTTTACGCCGGCATTGCTGGCACCAGTATCGCGCTTGGCGTCAGCGGTTACGCCTGGTATAGCGCCAGCCAGAAACCCACACTGCCCGTCATCAATCTCAGTTTTGAACAAAAGCAAAAAATAACCGGCTATTTTGAAACCGCCGATGTCTATCTCGGCATGGGGTACCTGGCTTCGCCGCCTGGCGATAGCGCTTTTGATCAATACCAGAAAGTACTTGAAATAGATCCGACAAATCAGGCTGCCATTGCCGGTAAAAAGAAAATAGCCAATCGGTATAAGGCACTTGCCCTACAAAAGATGAACACTGCTGAACTCGAAGAAAGCCTTTTGCTGATAAAAACGGGTCTCATCGTTGAACCCGACAACAAAGACCTGCTAAATTTACAGGTAGAAATCCGCAATAAACTCACAAAAAAATAGTCGGATAAAATATTTTCAATTGTGCTAATTGCGCCAATTAAGTGTATTAAAAAGTGGCTGTGAACTAAAACACAGCGTGTAAAATTATTCGTTGCTAATATTGTAAAAACGTTCTCAGGATAATCCAATGAAAACACTGTCCACGATACTGCTTTTATCCCTATTTATTTTTGGCTGTGCAAGCACTGCCGATAAAAACGATGAAATATCCCTGAATGCTAACGCCGACCTGACACGTGAAAACATAAACAATGTATTTGTTGTTGACTGTTTGCTACCAGGCCAGATAAGAAGCCTCGGCCGGCAGGCCAACTACCTTACCGCCAGACGTCCCATTAAAACGTCCGCCGTCGATTGTGAAATTCGCGGTGGTGAATATGTCGCCTTTGATCGTGCCGATTATGCCACTGCGCTCAAAATCTGGTTACCACAGGCGCAGGCAGGCAGCGCCGAAGCCCAAACCCAGGTTGGCGAAGTTTATGAAAAAGGCCTGGGACTTGAGCCCGATTACGACATGGCCGCCGTCTGGTACAAGAAAGCTGCGAAGCAGGGTTATTCCCGCGCGCAAATTAATCTGGGTTATATGTATGAAAAAGGCTTAGGCGTCGATCAAAACATCACAAAAGCCATGAACTGGTATCGCAAAGCCTCCGGTCTGCCCGATGATGTTGAGTATGTTTCCTCCATCGAGCTAAGCGCAAAAAATGAAGAACTCGAGTCGTTAAAAGTTGAAGTAAAAGCACTGGCAGAAAAAGCCGCCACATACAAAAAACAACTGCAACACGCCCAGGAGAAACTGCACAACGCCAAAAATGAAGAAAAAACCACGCAGTCAGACATTAAAAAAATGCAGTTGCGTATTACCGATTTGAAATCGGCGTTAAAAAATACAAAAACAACGACAAAAGAAACCGGCAAAATCAACATCGTTGTCATACAAAAAGAAAGCACAACAACAGATGTGAAAACCGTCAAAATGCCGCCGAAAGAAGTGCGTAATCTGATTCAACAATTGTTTGCTAAAATAAAAGAGAAAGAAGTCAACTTGCATAAACAGGGTCTAATCATCGCCAACCTGAGCAAGGAAACCAGTGGCTTTAAACAACAGCTCGAAAATGTTGAGCTACAAAAACTGGCAATGGCCGCCCCCAGCATCGAAATTTTAGAACCACCATTGTCGATTATGCGCGGAAAACCTGGCGTTTTATTACGCTCACCGGTAAAAACACAATCCGTTTACGGCCGTGTTACTGCATCAGCCGGTGTAAAAACGTTTTACTTTAATGATAAACGGGTGTTTCTGAAATCCGACAGCAGTTTTAAAGTGCCGGTCTCAATCACCAGTAGCAATGTTTTAGTCAATTTATCAGCCACCGACAAACAAAACAAAACAACCAATCTCGATTTTATTATATCCAGTCCGTCCCTATCAAATGCACCCATAGCCCCACCAGTGTACACCAGCTTGCTTAGCAACCTGGAAGGCATTAACTTAGGACGATATTACGCCCTGGTAATAGGCAACAACGAATACAAACATCTACCGGATTTAATGACGGCTGTGTTTGATGCGCAACAAACCGCAAAATTATTAACCGAAAAATACAATTTTACGACAACATTACTCTTAAACGCTGACCGCTATCAAATATTATCTGCGCTTTACAAATTAAAACAGCGACTGAAAAAAGGCGACAACTTACTAATCTATTATGCAGGCCACGGCGACCTGGACCAGATAAATGACCGCGGATACTGGCTGCCAACCGATGCAGAAGCAAACAATACCGCCAACTGGGTTTCGCACATGGCAATTACCGACATGTTAAACACCTATTCAGCTAATCACATCATGGTAATAGCAGACTCCTGCTATTCCGGCACCCTGACACGTACCGCGGTACCGCGGATTGACGCTACGATTCCGGCAGAAATCCAGAAAAAATGGCTGAAACTCATGAGCAAAAGCCAGTCACGCACCGTGCTTTCTTCCGGTGGTGTTCAACCGGTAATGGACTCCGGTGGTGGGAAACATTCGATCTTTGCGAAAGCATTTCTTGAAGCCTTAAATAAAAACAACAATGTATTACAAGGGTATGCACTGTATCGGCAGGTTTCAAATGTGGTGTCACGAAATTCAGCTAACACACAAACGCCACAATATGCCCCAATAAAACACGCTGGACACGAAACCGGGCAGTTCTTTTTTGTGCCTAAAACTTGAAAGCTGACTATCCATTAAGCCACTAAGAACCAGTTATAAAAAAACAATGCTGAAAATAAACACACTTTTCACCGCCACCATTATCGGTCTGTTCACGAGCTCGGGTTACGCTGCACAGGATTTATCAGACGTCAGGATTATAACGCTGAGTCTTACATCAAACACAGACAACGAGCCTGAAGCCGCACTACTTAACGCCGCCGATAGCATATATGCCGGTTTAAGCGCTTTACCAGAGCCAGACAGAACAGAAAAACAGAAAAAAATGTTGGCAACGTTTGATTACTTAACAAAGACCGCAACGCCCGATGACCCCGATGCGATAAAAACCATTAATCAAATATCCCCCAAACGAAACGGCACAAATGCCATTGTCACCCGTAAGACACCAACCACAATTCCGGTTAAAGGTATTGGTAAACGCCTGTCTGCACTGCGAAAATCCAGCAGACGCTTCAGCCTGCTTGGCTCACTTCAAGGCAGCAACCTTTTAGGCTCAACAAGGCCCGGGTGGATAAAATATAATACTAACGACCCTGCGCTGGCGGCTGGTGGTTTGCTCGACCAACGCTTAAGCGGCTTCGTCACCACAAGCGCCATTTTTTCTTCACAATCAGACACCAGCAGCGAGGCCGGTTTTGATGGCAACACAAAACAATTCACCTTCGGCGCCGATTATCGCATTAACAACAACACCTTTGCCGGTGCAGCCGTCAGCACTGTCAGCGGCAACATTGATATTAACCTGGGCGGTAACCTTAATAACACCGCGAACACACTACTCATTTATGGCACCCGTAGCATTAATCAAAACTGGTTTGCCGATGCCACTGCCAGTATCGGCAAACGTAATTTTGAAATGGAACGCAGCATTAACTTCAATCTCAATAACGTACCAACAAATGACATAGCAACGAGCAACCCCGAAGGCAGTTATTACGGCTTCAGTCTGGGTACGGGTTACGACAAAACCTGGAATAACGGCCACAGTATTAGCTTTCTTGCCAGTTTTAATTATTCAAATTCAGACATAAATGCCTTTCAGGAACAGGGAAACAGCGCCTTCAATCTGGCTGTTGGTAAACAAAATATCGTCAGTAAAATGCTGGATGCCGGTGTAGAGTGGCGGCAAGCCGTTAGCACCAGCTTTGGCGTTTTAGTTCCGCAGGTTTCACTTAAATGGACACAGGAATTTGAGGACAAAAGTGACCCAATTAATGCCTACTTCATAGCAGACCCGAATAATACCAGCCTGAATTTTGAAACCGGAAACAAAGACCTGGGATACATGAGCATCCTGCTCGGTGTGACAGCCGTATTACCCCGAGGTCTTGCTGCATTTGTTCAATACGAAACCCAGCAATTTATTGATGATTATCAACAGTCAATGGTCTCACTGGGTGGTAGAAAAGAGTTCTAGACAACAAATCCCAAGCAACACACAAATTAAGACAGACAAATGAAAAACATGATAACCAAATCAACCGCTGCCAAACCATTCAACGCATGGTTTTTAGCGCTTATTTACCTATTAGCTGCCGGCCTGATTACCAGTTTAATTACCGGCTGTAGTCCGGCGCAAGACGAACAGTCATATATCGAATTCAGTAACCCGGCAAGCGCATTCAAATACAAAGGCATGGCAAGGCTGGCTAATACCAACCCTATCGACTCGTTAGTCATTCGGGTAACAGACACGCAAGACCGTGAAATCAGTTCGGTTGAGGTATTTGATCAAGCAGACACCATCAAACTCAACGTACCCGGCAACATTTCATTAATCATATCAGCAACCGCCGCCGCAAATGATGCCACAGCCTATTTTGGCGAAACCACCATTGACCCGATACGTCCGGGTGACGTAAGCCGGTTTTCATTAATGCTGCTCGACCAGAATAAAACGCTGACACCAATCGCTATCGATGTTCCCATTAACAGCGCCCCGGTTTCAGGAAAGAGCCAGGGTTTGTCTTTTTCAAAAGATGATAGCTTTATTTTATTTTTTTCCGATGTCGGAAATTTAGCACCAAATGACAATAATGACGCCACCGACTTATTCCTGCGTAACATTTCAGACGAAACCATAAAGAATTTACACAGCGATAGTGAAGGCACTATTGTCAATGCCGGCGATGTCACCGAAGCTGATATTTCTGCCGACGGCGTGTATGTTGTGTTCACATCATCAGCAACCAATCTGACACCCGACAGCGACAGCGACGCCACCGATATTTTTCTAAAAAACACCATCACCGGTGAAATACAGAGACTAAGCAAAAATGGCGCAAGCGGCCTGAACAGCTACAACCCGCAAATTTCCGACGATGGCAACACCGTTATATTTTATTCTCAGGCAGCCCTTAATAATGGCGCCTCAAATGCACTCTATGTATATAGCCGCTTAACGAATACGTTGTCACCTCTTCCAGTCGATGACATATCAGATAACTACAAATTAAGTGGTGACGGCAGGGTTCTGGTCTATCAAGCAAACGCAGACAACAACGGCGGACTTAAAATTGCGAACTTATCAGCCTCAGCATCTGAAAAACTATCTCGATCAAATACAACGGGGCTATCCACATTTATTCACCATGCGAACATCAATTTTTCTTTTAATGTTAGCCAGGACGGCAATTTCACGCTTTTTATTCCCGAAGAAAATATTAGCGGATTAACAAAAGATCAAATTTATTTGTACAACCGCACCAGCAAACGCACTTCACTGGTCAGCAAAACACGAACAAATGAAACCTTCAGCGGCGCCTTAACGCAAAACAATTTACCCGCACTCTCTAACGACAGCCGATACGTTGTATTTTCTTACGACAATATTGTATACGTCAGAAGCCTAGAATTCGGTAACCTGCTTGAATTAAATCCGGGTAGTACCCCCTTCATCAGTAACAAAGGAGACAAAATCGGTTACGAGCTGAATGGCCGGTTATTTCTCATTGATAATCCGTTGTATATCGACAACACAGCAGCACCGAACGAAAAAGCTGATGTACCCTCAAATTTCAGCATTAACGTTAACGGAGCAACAGCGACTTTATCCTGGGACGACAACGGCCCGGACACTTCTTATTATCGAATTTACCAGGACAGTCAGCCAGACATTGCATCAAAGCCTGGGAATCCTAAATTTTTACCGATTATTTACGAAACAGTTAACACCTCTTACAACATCGACCTGACACCGAACAGCAATGGCTCATCTATTTTTTATTTTATTGTCATCGCCGTTAACAAAAATGGTGAAGGCAGACCCTCAATAGAAAACACTGCCGTATTATATTCAAACGAAGGTTCAGAACCGGCACCCAAAATAATTGAACCTGACTACCAGGGCATGGTCGCCAAAGGGAAAAGTTATTACCTTCTGGACTTACCTGCGTTGGGTGAAGGCACCAGTAATCCGACTTATGCCGTATACCTGAAAAACGTTCGACCTGGCGTGATACTCACATCAACTGAAGAAGGCGTTATATGTGAAAATGACAGTAAGATTTGCACTTTTCCCTACATCGAAACCGGGCTAGCGATAAATCTGGTTGTTGACGGCTCGGCAACAGCAAACGGCTCAAATTTTGACGTCATCGTGTCACCGGTAGAAATTGTTGATATCACCCTTCTAGATTCTCCCCTCGTCCTAACATTGCCCGGCACTGCAAACACATCCACCCTGCTCCTATTAAATAATTTACAGCCGGACAGCAGATACATTGGGGAAGACATCACTGATGATTCGAGATTAGACACCGGAAAATACAGCGTATATTCCTACTTAGAAAGCTCACCTAACTGCGATGTGCTCATTGGTGAAACTGATGCTTTGTGTGATTTTAGAACTACCGGTTCAGGCAGCATATTATTGGGTTTCGAAGTCGTTAATCCCTTGTCCCAAAACGAAAGAACACTTTCGCTTGATATCATCAAATCACCACTGACTGGCGAAGCCGCCATAGAGATAATTGATGAAAAATACGCGCAATTTTCTAATCTTACACCGGGGGGAAATTATTACTTATCCATACTCAGCACTCTGGCGACAGAAAGCCTGGAAGAATCGACCTTTTATTCTGTCTTCAGGGAAATAGACCTTAATAAAAGCATCTGCACGGGGACGGTTAACCCGATCATTAACGACCTTGACAGCTGTGTATTCATCGCCCCCGGCAACGGTGAAGTTTTCATTAGCCTGGAGCCGATGATGCCTTCGGGATGGCTTCCCCAGACAGCAGTCAATATTGCGCTATCCCCCTTAGATCAAACAGAAATATTACAACTGAGTGACGAAGTGCCAGACTTCACACCAACAAAGCGCCTCATGTTTGCCAAATATAACGGGTTAACAGGGAATGAATGGTATAACCTTGAAATGGAGATACTAAACGACCCGTTGTATTCGCTATTTAACACACTTGTCGTCTATGATGATCTATTAAGCGGGCCCCAATGTCGTTCAGACCTGTTGTTTGAAATGACCTCATGTGAGCTAAAAAATAACCTAAACAATCTGATCGTCTTTGAATTCACTGATGCGGTAATTGACTCACTGTATCCCGTGACACTAGGCGCATACCCAATTGTCACTGAACCCGCCGATGGTATCTCACAACAGGCAATATCACCCCCGGCATACTTTCATCAGGCAAACGACCTGAGCAGCGGGTCTGACATTCTCACAAAAGCAACCATAAGCTTAAGCTCGTCTCCCATAACAAACCTGGCGTTACCCATATCCCCGCAAGCGCGCATGAGCGTATATAACGACTACTGGCGAACAAAGGCCTGTACCAGCGTACCAATTGGATCGAACCTTTTATTATGTGTGACTGATGCAGCCGGTAACAACAACGTCTTTAACGTTAAAATTTATGATTACCTGTCACTCGGCCCCAGTTACTCAGAGTTAGTTGCTACTGTCGTAAGCACGGCGGAGTCTTACCCTTTGTTAACGCTAAATACTGCATCAACGAGTTCCACATCAGATGATTATCAAATTTACAAATTCGAGGGCTTAGTAGAAGACGCTGAATATTGGATATCAGTACGAGATACCTCTAATACCTCTACCTTGCAAACGCCCATTCCATTCTATGTTGTGCCATCACAAGGGGATAAGCGAGTTTGCGAGCCAGATACAAATTCCAGTTATCTGAGTAGATCTGATTGCTCAATATCAATGCTAGGCTCTGGATTTATCATTATTGACACTAGCAGACTCATCGCACCGGTAAGTTTCACCGTCGAAATAAATGATCTCAGCGTCAGATAATATTTCACAGGATATGTAACTAGGCGCTTGTCCGAGAACCGGTATAATCGTACAGTTATCATGCAATCGTGTCGGTTTTTCACCCCAAATAAGCCATTCCAAATATTTTTTCAAGTAATTCCTCCAAAGTTACGATATACCTATATCACCACTTATTGATGACTTATTGATGACTTATGGGAAATTTAGGCATTTTTCTTTTTATATTTATCGGCATACTCGTTATTGCAGGCTGGGCTACAGCAGAAATGATTTCAAGTAAGACGACGCGAGCCAATAAAAAATTTTCTGCCCGTGCAGCTCAACTCGAAAAAGAAAATGACAATCTCACCAAAACCGCGGCCAAAGAAGCAGAGCGATATCAACACCTGAAATCCGAATACGACAAAGCAAAGGAAGCCAGAGATCAAATCAAGGAATTTGAACGCGAATACAAAAAATTACTGAGCGCCTACAATCAATTTTCCAACAGTATTAATTCATTAAGAGACGTAGTATCAGCAAAAAAATACCAGAGCAATATATTGTCTCGTGAAGTCACCAACCACCTTGACGCTTACTGCCCAAGTGAGGAAAAAATGAAATTAGTCAAAGCCGAAACAACGCAAGCCGCATTTAAACGAATTAAAAAAAGAATGGAAAACAGCTGAAAACATCCCAACAACACCCCTTAATTCGTCATGATTTATTCTTATACCAGCCTAAATCAAAATAATGTGTTTATAATTTCAGCGTTCACAACGCCCTTATTTTCGTTCAAAAATTCACTTTTATGAATCATATTTCACCTATTAAATCAGCAAGATAAATCGAAAACACCCGCTAACATTAAACTCAAAAACAAACTGTAAAATTCATTTTTTTATTTGTAAAATATAAACTTTTACAAATTTAGTCGGATGTACATGACAAACAGGCGTGTGCTATTCTGGTTACCCTCCAATGTCTGGGGCAAAGTAAAACCTAGAAAAATCAGTTGATCCACGAGCTAGAGCACAACTACTTGATTCGCTTGGCTATATGATAAAGATTTGATTCACCAACCAGGTCAACGCAAACTTTTTCATTACGCCAATCAAACCAATTACTTGCACTCTATTCTCGCGTCCAACTGATCTTTCTAGGTAAAACGAGGGTATGTTTTTATGTTCAGGTATTTTAGTTTTTACAGAATATTTTTATCGCTGATTCTTTTTCTCGCCTGCCTGCCAATACAAGCGGCCGAGCGTGTTCAGCCTTTTGTTTTAGCCTCGCAAAACGATATCAATTTTGAAAACACAATTAAGGAAACAAAACAAAAATTAGAAGACGGCGGCTTTACAGTCATCGGCAGTTACCAACCGTATGACAATGCGGCCACAATCACCTTCACCAATGACAAACTAAAATCGGTCAGCCAGAAATCCATCCGCGGCGGTTACGGTGCAGTGATGAGAGTATCTGTTACCCGGGTTGAAAATCGTACCGAGGTATCATTCACCAATCCAGTTTACTGGGCCAGCGCTTATCGCCTAAACGACGACCTGAAAGACATATATGTCGCTTTAAAATCCACACTGGGATACCTGAAAGATTTTGGCTCAGGGGACAAAATATTAACCGAGAGTGATTTACGCAAATATCACTACACCATAATGATGGAATATTTTGATGACCCAAGCGAACTGGAAGATTTTTCCAGCCATGCTCAGGCAGTACAAGCCGTTGAAAAAAATCTGGCCGCCGGCAAAGGCGCAACAGAAAAAGTCTATCAACTGGCGCTGGGTAAAGATAAAAACGGTAAGGAAATGACATTGTTTGGTGTGGCATTAAAGGGTAAAGGCGAAGATGACTGTAGCGGCGACAGCTACATTATGTCACGCATAGACAAAAGCACACCACGCCACACCGCCCATTTACCTTATGAACTTCTGGTATATGGTGACAAAGTTGAGGCACTGTATGCGCGTTTTAGAATCGCAATCAGCTGGCCGCATTTGCCGATGATGCAAAGTGATACCGGCGCAACATTCATGAGCATCATGTGTAGCCCTGGTGCGATCGAAGATGCGTTGGAAGAAGTTGCGGACGATTAGGTCCAACAGACTTTTACTGACAACTCAGCAACCCCAGCAATCAACCTCACCCTTCATACCGGGCCGAGTCCGGTATGGCGATGTTTGGCGGTATTCTTAACACAAGCGTTAATTATTTATGCACCCGTAATCAACGCTGACTCCAGCTCAGAAAACGTGTTAGCACGATTATTAAATTTAATTTGCTCACCTAACTGCCTGCTAACCTGGGTTCTTGAAAACATACCTCTAACACGCATGCCGCTTTCAATCGTTTCAGTCACCAGTATATGATGACGATCGCAGGCTTTCAGCGTTTCGACAATATCGCCCACATTTCCCCGCGCCACATCTTCAATTTGAACTGAGTCCAGGTCTTCATTTCGAGTCATGATATCCAGTACGATGATTTCATCCCGCTGGCCACCATGCTCTCGAACATAATTTACCGGTTTTTCACCCAAAATATCGTTGGCCGTAATCAAACCGGTAATCACATTATTTTCATCCGTCACAAACAGCAAACGAACACCGCACAAGATCATTTTTTCATTCGCGATTTCAATTGATGCGGTAGATGCAATTTGAATAGCAGAGATACGTTTAAAGTCCGTCATCACGACAATAGCGGGGTCAGCCAGTTGCACGCTGGATGCCTTCATCTGCGCGGATTCATATAAACCAGTGGTTTGATTAATTTTATCGAAGGTAAGCGAATGATAGATATTTGTCATAATGGGATTCCCTTATGTAGAAAAACAAACATAACTATCCAGCACATTCCTTTGCCTAAACAACTGTCTAAGCCAGTACACAGCAAGGTTCAGAACGCGCCAGGCAGTTACAACAAACAAATAATTCCAATCATGAGTAAACTATAGTCAAAAAGACTCAAGAATATCAACAAAATTACAGATAATATTTATTTATACCGATAACAAAGAAATAATTCGGCCTGTTTTTATTCACATGGACGAATGTTACAATATTGCTCACTTCAACCTAGAAAAATCAGTTGATCCACGAGCTAGAGCACAACTACTTGATTCGCTTGGCTATATGATAAAGGTTTGATTCACCAACCAGGTGAACGCAAACTTTTTCATTACGCCAATCAAACCAATTTCTTGCACTCTATTCTCGCGTCCAACCGATCTTTCTAGGTTCAACTTTTTAATGAACTCATAACTATTTTACTCAATGGCAAAACGACTATTTTCCTGCAGCAGTTCTCACGATGTTGAAGAAATTCACTATTTTTTCAAGGTATTAGAAGAAAACAACATTGACTGTTATGACGTTCCCGGTTCTTCCTTCGGGCTTAGCAAACCCAGCCTGTGGATCAGAAATGATGAAGACTTTGCAGAAGCAAAAGCGTTGTTTCAAAAACATGAGCCAATTTATGCAGCGCTAGCACGAGAACGTTACCAAGACGAAACCGGGTACAACCCCCGTGCAAGCAATAAGGAAAAATGGAACCACTTTTTCAAGGGGCTTTATCACAAACGCGCCCTGTTACCCGCGATATTTTTAGGCCTTGTGATCGTGTACTGGTATTTCGACAGTATATTCGGCTTGTTTTCCGCAAAATAGAAAAGCCGCAATAAATGCGGCCTTTCTATTTAATAATTTATTTACAAACTTGTTTACAATTATGCCTGTGTCTAATTAAGACAAACACCAAAGTCGTGAATGGCTGTTCGCATCTGCGACTTCAATTTTCTCCATCACTTCTCCAGTGTCAGGGTGACAAATAATCACCGCACCGTCAGCCGCGTTTGATGAAAACATCAATTGGCTCTTGCCATTTTCAACATGAAAATCCAGTGTGCCAGTGCTAGAACCTAAACGCACTTCATTAATTAATTTAATTTCCGGTAACACGGTAATATCAAATACTAACAACGCATCCGTTTTTAAATTTTCTTTCTGTTTGTCATTACCTGAACTTGAAGTAGTCAGATACAAACGAGTGCCTTCAGGGTTGAAAAAATATTTACTGATGTAAACATCCTGAATATCAACCATGTCTTTTATTTCGTTTGTTTCAACGTCTAACACACTTAATTTTGCAATGACGTGTTCTTCGTCAGTTTTTCTGTCTGCACCACGGCCAACGACAAATCGCCCCGATGCTGGTAAAAATAAATTGCTGTGACCTTTAAATGCAATGCGTTCTTCAATTTCAAAGGTTGTCGGATTAATCACCGCAATCGTGCCATAACCATTATTCAAGTTATACAGTTTTCCTGACACGCCAGAAAAAACTAAACCATGCGGAAAGGAATTGTTCGGTACGGTTTGCGCTGGATTATCTTCTTTTTCTGGTTCACAAAGATCAATAGTGGCCACTAGCTGCAGATAAGAATCACTCGTCGGATCATTATCAATGACAGACACCGTGCCGTCTTTTAAATTACTGACGTACGCCTGCTTGGGTGTATTCGGATGTTTCTCTGACGGAAATGAAAATGCTGCCTGATGATGCCCCCGCCCGACACAAATTGTTTTTAAATGCGTCGCCTGAGAGGTAGTCGCATTTTCTATAACGGTAACAGACGAACCATTTTCACCGCAATTTAAGGTATCGTTACCGGTGGCATTGTCGCCATCATTCATAAACCAGCTGCGATTGCTATTTGGGTCTTCATACAAATGCGCAGCAAAAGCGTCTTCAGGAAAGTGGCTTTCAAACAAAATATTTTTGCTTTCCGGGTCTAACAAAACTATTTTTTTATCGTCAGATATACCCACAAATATCGGTTTTAAAGGTGCGTCAGTTCTGGCTGTAACTTTAACAGCAACGGCGTTGATTTCGCCATTTTCACGTTTAACCAGCGTGATCTCGCCATTTTTTCTGTCACTACTGTAATAAGCTAAAGAGAAGTCAATCATAGTTGTTGTGTGAGTTGTCATGTATATTCCTATAAAACATTACTATTAATCGGATGGTACCAGGCCAGTTTTTCATGCAATGTCACAACACTGCCAACAATGATCAGCGTTGGCGGTTTCACTGTCATGTTTTTCACCTTGTCCGGCAAGGTTGCCAATGTGGCGGTATAAACTTTTTGGTCAACGGTTGTGCCTTTTTCAATAAGCGCAATTGCAGTGTCTTCGGGCATGCCGTGAGCCATGAGCTGCTCACAGATCACTGTCAAGCCCGTTAGCCCCATATAAAACACAACCGTCTGATTCGGCTGTGCAAGCGCAGGCCAGTTTAAGTTAATCGTATTATCTTTTAAATGCCCGGTGGCAAACACTACTGACTGAGCGTGATCACGATGCGTTAACGGAATGCCCGCATACGCGGCACAACCCACGGCAGCGGTAATACCCGGCACAACCTGAAAGGTGATACCGTCTTCAAGCAGAGTCTCAATTTCTTCACCGCCACGCCCAAAGATAAAGGGATCACCACCTTTTAAACGTAAAACACGTTTGCCTTGTTTAGCGAGTTTAATCAACAACTGATTAATGCCCTCTTGCGGCAACGTATGGTCGCGATTTTTTTTACCGACATATATTTTCTCAGCGTCCCGGCGTGCCAGTTCTAAAATAGGCGCAGACACTAAACGATCATAAACCACCACGTCTGCCTGCTGCAATAAGCGTAAGGCACGAAAGGTTAATAAATCAGGATCACCGGGACCTGCACCCACTAAATAAACTTCGCCTGGGCCTTCAACTGCAGCATCACCTTTTGCAATCGCTGTTTCCAGGACTTCTTTCGCCTGTTTTTCTCGACCGGAAAACATTAACTCGGTGACAGAACCCTGCAAAATAATTTCCCAGAAACGGCGGCGTTTTAGCGTAGAAGAAAATGCGGCTTTTACTTTATCGCGATAACTGTCAAGAAATTCAGCCAGACGCCCGTACGATGCGGGAATCATGGTTTCAAGTTTTGCCCGTAACAACCGGGCCAAAACAGGCGAGCGTCCGCCGGAAGAAACCGCGACAACGACCGGTGAACGATCAATAATGGAAGGCACAATAAAACTGCACAATTCCGGTGCATCAACCACATTAACGGGAATGCCGGCGTCATTTGCCAGTTTGGAAACCGTTTGATTAATTTTCGCATCATTCGTCGCCGAAATAACCAGTTTACAGCCCAGCAAATCAGCCGCTTCAAAATTTCGCGCATGATGCTGGATGTTTTTTTGTGCAACATGCTCGGCCAGTTCCGAGTGTAATTCCGGCGAGACAAGCAGCACGTCCGCGTTGGCTTTTAATAATAATTCAGTTTTTCGAAGTGCAACTTCACCCCCACCAACAACTAAACAACGCTGCTGGCGAATGTTCATAAAAACGGGAAAGAAATCCATAAATACGGCCTGTTTTTCAATATTGCTGAGTATATCGTATATTTCTGTGCTAATAATCACCTTATGTAACAATATATTATGTATTTCGTCCAGCCTGTGACGAACCTGACAAAAAATTACACGGTAACGGCCTGTTGATTGCAGCATGCAATGCTCGCCATCACCACTTTCCACCATTGATAATCCTAGAAAGATCAGTTGGACGCGAGAATAGAGTGCAAGTAATTGGTTTGATTGGCGTAATGAAAAAGTTTGCGTTCACCTGGTTGGTGAATCAAATCTTTATCATATAGCCAAGCGAATCAAGTAGTTGTGCTCAAGCTCGTGGATCAACTGATTTTTCTAGGATAATGAAACATAGAGACTCAAGGAGATAGCATGAACGCTGCTGAACTTTTCATCAAATGTTTAGAAAACGAGGGAGTTACCGAGATTTTTGGCATTCCCGGCGAGGAAAACCTGGACGTGATGGATGCGCTACTCAATAGCAATATTCGTTTTATTACCACCCGGCATGAACAGGGTGCCGCCTTTATGGCTGACGTATATGGCCGTTTAACCGGAAAAGCCGGTGTTTGCCTCGCCACTTTAGGCCCCGGCGCGACAAACCTGGTCACCGGTGTGGCTGACGCCAACATGGACAGAGCACCTTTAGTTGCCATTGCCGGACAAGCGTCAACCCATCGCATGCACAAAGAGAGTCATCAAGTGCTTGATCTGGTCAATCTGTTTGAGCCAATATCAAAATACAGCACCCAGATTCGCGCAGCCGAAATTATCCCGGAAGTGGTTCGAAAGGCCTTTAAGGTCGCCGACGCAGAAAAACCCGGCTGCAGTTTTATTGATTTTCCGGAAAACATTGCTGAGATGCCCATCGCCGGTAAGGCACCGCTAAAAGTGCAAAGCCCCATGCCCCCTGCACCGCCGGAAGAAAAAGTAAAATACGCGGCAGAACTCATTTCCAATGCCCGATTTCCCATAATCATGATCGGCAATGGCGTCATTCGCGCAAACGCCAGTGAAAACGTGGTTGCCATGGCGGAAAAACTCGGCATACCGGCCGCTACCACTTTTATGGCCAAAGGTGCGATGCCATCGTCACATGAGTTATCCCTGGGCACGGTGGGACTGCAATCGCACGATTATGTGTCCTGTGGCTTTGACCGCGCCGATGTGGTGATTTGTGTCGGTTATGACATGGTTGAATATCACCCCTTGTCATGGAACCCGGATAAATCCCATAAAATTATTCACATTGATTCCATGGCCGCCGAAGTGGACGAAAATTACATCGTTGAAACCGGGGTAATAGGTGAAATAGGTATCGCCTGTGACCAGATCGCCTCACTGGCAACACCACGCGACAACAAGACCGCCATCAAATCCCTACACGACACCATCGTGAACGAGTATCAACTGGAATCCGAAGACACGGCTTTTCCGGTTAAACCGCAAAAAATTATCTGGGATTTAAAACAGGCCTTGAACGATGAAGACATTGTGATTTCGGATGTCGGCGCACATAAAATGTGGATAGCGCGCATGTATCAGGCCGAAAAACCCAACACCTGCATCATTTCAAACGGCTTCGCCTCGATGGGCATTGCCGTGCCCGGGGCAGTTGCAGCAAAAATTGCACATCCGAATAAAACCGCCGTTGCCGTCACCGGAGACGCAGGTTTTATGATGAACTCTCAGGAAATTTCCACCGCATTAATGTACGATATTCCAATTGTGATTCTAGTCTGGAACGATGGAAATTACGGTTTAATTAAATGGAAACAACTGGCAAAATTTGGTCGTGAGAGTAATATTAAAATTCAAAACCCCGATTTAGTGGCTTACGCAGAATCCTTTGGCGCTAAAGGTTATCGGGTTGAAAAAACCGAAGACTTGTTACCCACGCTAAAAAAGGCCATTGACGATAAAACCGTTGTTATCATCGACTGCCCGGTTGATTATGATGAAAACATGAAACTGACTGAAAAGCTGGGTGAGTTGATTTGCCCGATTTAATCGAACGGCATTTGCCTTTTACAGCTAACTGTATCTTTCTGGAAAAATTATGACAACACATTTTTCACTACAAACCGCCACGCCTTTTTCCGACCTGAACGCCATTGACATCACCGCGCCATTTGATGAAAGCGTGATTGCCTCCGCCGACGTTGCCAATGCCGAAGCAGTTGAGACCGCTTTGCAAACCGCACTAGATTTGTATCAAAACAAATCTCATTGGTTAAGCAAAACAAAACGCATCAACATTTTGCAAAAAACCGCCAGCCTGATGGAAAACGACATTGAATACCTGGCAGTTGAGGCCGCAAGAGAAGGCGGCAAACCCTATATTGATTCAAAGGTGGAAGTCATACGCGCCATTGACAGCATTCGTACCTGCGCCGATGTCTTGCGTAACAATGCGGGCAAGGAAATCCCCATGGGGATTAATCCCGCTTCAGAAAATCATCTTGCCATTACCTCACATGAACCCATCGGTGTTGTCGTTGCGGTAAGTGCATTTAATCACCCTCTGAATTTAATTGCACACCAGGTTGGCCCCGCCGTTGCCGCTGGTTGCCCGGTTATTGTCAAACCCACACAAGACACACCACTGTCATGTTTTCGATTAGTTGATTATTTATACCGGGCAGGTTTACCCAAACAGTGGTGCCAATCCATGTTGATTACTGATCGTGACCTGGCGACTAAATTGGTGACCGATTCCCGCGTGAGTTTTTTCAGTTTTATTGGCAGTGCAAAAGTCGGATGGATGTTAAATTCCAAGCTGGCGCCGGGTACACGCAGTGCGCTTGAACATGGCGGTGTTGCACCGGTGATTATCGAACCGGATGCCGATCTTGAAGCGACAATTCCGGCGGTGGCAAAAGGCGGGTTTTATCATGCAGGACAAGTGTGTGTATCGGTACAGCGCATATATTGTCACGAATCCATTATTGAACCCGTCACAAACCAACTTAAACTCATTGCCGAAAAACTCATTGTTGGCGACCCTACCGACAAATCAACCGAAGTCGGGCCGCTTATTCGCCCGCATGAAGTCACGCGCACTCACCAGTGGGTAGAAGAAGCCATCGGTGAAGGCGCCACCCTCGTTACCGGTGGCAAGGTACTGGGTAATAACTGTTACTCACCCACTATTTTGTTGAACCCGTCAGCACAGTCAAAAGTATCTACAATGGAAGTATTTGCGCCGGTTATTTGCCTTTACAGTTACCATGATATTAACGATGCTATCACTGCTTCAAACTCTCTGCCGTTTTCTTTTCAGGCCGCAGTATTCACCAAAAACATTGATACCGCAATGAAGGCCTACAAACAATTAAATGCTTCCGCAGTAATGATAAACGACCACACGGCTTTTCGGGTAGACTGGATGCCGTTTGCTGGTTTAAAACAATCCGGTCTTGGTACTGGCGGCATTCCGTACACATTTCATGATATGCAGGTGGAGAAATTGCTGGTCATGAAATCGACGGAAATTTCCTAGCAGGTTGTTAATATTCGCTCAGGTGAGTACTCTTTAAAGGGTCGCATCTCTTTTTTGGATTAAATGTTTTCTTCGGCGCTATTTTTAACCTTGTTACTGCATCATCAAAGCTTAGAAAGGGATCTAACCCCGTAATAGGATCTAATAGAAAGTCTGCGTCACGTCACTTACCGGCTGTGGATTTCCGATGGTTATGTCTTCGAACCAGATAGAAACATAACGCAAGCACCAGTAACCCTGTCGCAATCCAGGTGTAAGGCGCAATAGACTCAAAAACCCTCACAACAACATGAATGTGCTGGCCCAGATAATAACTGCCAAGCCCCCAAAACCCGACCCATATCACCGCACCCACACTGCTTGCCAGAAGAAATGTTGTTACCGGCATGTGCAAACTGCCAACAAAGATGCCGGTGAGTTGCCGGGGGCCATCAACAAAACGCGACAGGAGCACAAGTAAAACACCATAACGCTTACAGAAAGCATCCATACGTGCGAGTCGGGACGGGTTAAGCGGCAAACGGAGAAGTATTTTTCTGCCACCGACCCTGCCAATAACATAACCCAGCGTACTGCCTGCAAATGCCGCAACCCAGGCCCACAGCAATAACACACTGATATCGAACTGACCACGGCTACTCAGCAACGCCCCCACGATTAGCAGACTTTGACCTGGAAGCGGTATTACAACCCCCTCGATCAAAATAGCAACGAAGATAATTATTAGGCCATACTCTACCAGTAATGGTTCAAAATCACTTACCACCGCCAGGAAAGATTGTATTAATTCTGCCATTTTTCAATTTCTTTTAATGGCATTAACAGGATATACATAAAATAAGAATAAGGTGTCATTGAAATTAAATCAAATATCATACCCCTTTGTTGCCACTCTTCTTGTAATACGTCATTCCCGCACCCAAGCCTTTTCTCTTTTACCCTGCTGATTTAGTTGCCAATTTTTTTTTAAAAAAACAATAACACCAACCGGTCAGCTTGACGAAAGCTCATAATGGGGACTACTCTATAAACATAACGCTTTGTAAATACACCTGCGTATTGCGACATAATCATATTTAACACAATTAACGTCTGACTAAATTTGGGGATGAACAATGAGCTGTTTTATATCTACACTTTTTTGTATGCGCGACGCATTTAAACGGGATAAAAACACAGCTTATAACAACCCACCGTTTATTAAGTCAGCAAAAAAAATACTGCTCACATTAACCATTTTATTCTTATCTATTGCTTCGCTGTCACTGCTCGCCACACCACAACCGGAACAGCAACTCGAACCAGTGACAAACTCAGCACTCAGCAAACCCACTGATAAATCATCTGCCAATTCGTCCGCCGGCAATAAAACGGAAATTCATCACCCTCGCGGCAATCTTGAGGGAAGTTATTCTCTCAATACGCCCGCTCGTCCAGGGTTCTGGGTTGCCACCGGTTTTACCGCTTTAGTCATCGCTTCGCTGATAACAACGCTTGTGGTCTTCAGGCCAAACAAACCAAGATGAGCAAGAAAAATGAGCAATGAAGAACAAAAGGCCCAAAATCATACCGACGATCAATCACAAAAATCCGATCAAATTAAACCCTCCTTCTGGGAAGAACGCTTTAAGGTCAGCGCATTTCGTTATTCCATCCCCAAGCAGGCAAACACATTGGCCTATTCCCTCGGTGGCACGATAACATTTGCCTTTCTAATCATGTTGGCAACCGGAATGGTTCTCGCCCAGTATTTTGACCCTCGCATTGAAACCGCCCACCAGAGTATTGATTACATCATGCGCGAAGCGACTCTGGGCTGGTTTATCCGTGGCATGCATTATTGGAGCGCGCAAATTATGTATGTATTGTTGCTGCTTCACCTGACAAGAATTATCATCACCGCTGCGTATAAGCGCCCGCGGGAATTTACCTACTATTTCGGCCTCACGCTGTTCCTGCTATTCACCCTCATGGTAACGGTGTCCGGTAAAAAAGTGTTGTCGCAAATTGTCTTAATACACGATCGTGATTCTAAGCCTGTACGAGAGTTTTAGGCGAAAAGATAAGAATTTTTCTTTGGCTTTATGTTACTCGTTAT
>Ga0316208_1000841_pt1 | contig 33026 bp, 25 predicted proteins | sample 3monopyrite_MG_FD_204944 | JGI IMG/M metagenome (GOLD analysis project Ga0316208, IMG submission 204944) | Microbial mat bacterial communities from mineral coupon in-situ incubated in ocean water Damariscotta River, Maine, United States -... | ecosystem: Environmental > Aquatic > Marine >...
CTTCGCGTCTACGAAGTTCGTCGGCAGTCCAGCCTCGGTTTTCCTTGACCCGCTTCAGCCGTGTTTCAAAAGGTGTATCAACAAAGACGATTGTGTCGCACAGATCGTTCCAGCCGGCTTCCAGCATGACGGCGGCGTCCAGAACAACGACGTCCGTTTCGTCGGGGATATCCGCTAACTGCTTTTCGACCTGCCTCCGGATTTCCGGATGGACGATTTTCTCCAGCTCGATCAATGCCTGTTTATGGTGAAGTTCAGAACCGAACACTTTTCCCGCGAGTGACTTTCGACAGATTTCGGTCCCGTCAAAAACGGAGTCGCCGAATGCCTGACGGATGTCGTCTTGTACGGTCGGAATTCCGAGCACTTCGTGCCCGACCCGATCAGCGTCGATTAGGAAAGTTTTGAAATGGTTGGAGAAATGGTTGGAAAGGCCTCTGGAGACCGCGCTCTTTCCGGATCCAATGCCGCCGAGGATGCCGACAACGAGAGTTTTTTTTCGCGTGGACACGCCGGGGAAAAGCTCAGAAGGAAGGCGGGAAACCAGCAATCCGTTGCGAGAGGAAACGATGAACGACGGAATCCAATCCGTACGGCGGTGAGTCAGAGATGGCTCGTTTGGAATGTGCAATCATCGTGCCTGAACGCTCAGCAACTGTCAACCAATCGGCGGCTGAGCGAGGCGTCTGACCGGCGGCGATCGGCGGCGATCGGCGAGTTCCGGCAAGTCGATATTGGCCGGCTAAGGAATTGTCCCGAAATAAGTTCCTTGTTTGAGCGCAAGCCGAAGGCGCCCGCGTTTCAGACGCTGGCACGCATTCAAAACACCATCGCCTGCGGCTTCGGGTCAAACAAGGCAATGGAAATCGGGAAGTTATTTCGGGACTGATCCTAAAGTCGCCAGCTTCACTCAAAACCCGGATTGACCCCGTTTCGAAGATTCTGATATCACCCGCAGCCCGGTCAGGCTGACAGGTGTTTTTGAGGCCTGAACGGGGTTGTTTGAGCGTCTCGCCGTGGAGCGGCGGCCTCTCAAACAAAGCGATTTTTCTGCCGATCGGATTGGGAGATTCGATCGACGGGCGTGCGTCAGGGAAGACGCAGAAACGGTCCATACTCAGGCACTTTGGCGATTTACAGGCGGCATGAAGCTGCTGTGTGATTCGTGTCGTGTCCGTTTGGAATAGCAAATCAGGGAGGATTCGCTTGAGCGACCCGACGAATCGACTTCGCGTTCTGTTTGTCGACGACGAGGCCATGATCCGAGAGGTCATGCGCATCGAACTGCCGCGCATGGGACATGACGTAACCGTCTGCGAAAGCGGCGAGAAAGCTATCGACGTCATCGAGACCGGCTCGTTCGACGCCGCGATCGTCGACCTCAGAATGCCTGGCATCGACGGCTGGGCGGTGGTCGACCATCTTAAAAAGGTCTCGCCAGACACGCAGATCATCATTCACACCGCTCACGGAAACCTCGACGAAGCCGTGACGGCGATCCGCCGGGGTGCCAACGACTTTTTGCAGAAGCCCTGCAAACTCGTCGACATCGCCACCGTCCTCCAGCGAGTCGCCACCAACCGGACGCTCGCCAACAAAACTCGCGCGCTCGAACAGCGGCTAAAAGTGGCCGAAGGTTCAGCGGATCTGGTCGGCGATTCGGCACCGATGCAGCGTGTCAAAAAGCTGATCAGCAAGATCGCGCCGACGGAGTCCAGCGTTCTGGTTCTCGGCGAAACGGGCACCGGCAAAGAACTCGCCGCACGCAGCATTCACGAACAGAGCAAACGTGCGGACATGCCGTTTGTCGCTGTGAACTGCGGAGCGCTGCCACAGCAGCTCGTCGAAAGCGAACTCTTCGGCCATCGCAAAGGAGCGTTCACCGGAGCAGACACTCACCGCAAAGGCCTGATCGAAATGGCCAACGGCGGAACGCTGTTTCTCGACGAACTGGGCGAACTCGACAAAGCAACGCAGGTCAAACTGCTGAGATTTCTGGAGTCCGGAGAACTGCGACGCATCGGCGAGAACGAAGCGTTCCACGTCGACGTCCGGGTCGTCTGCGCGACAAACCGACCGTTGCAGGAAATGGTCGACGAAGGCACGTTTCGAGAAGACCTCTACTTCCGCGTCAACACTTTCGAAATCAAACTTCCGACACTCCGAGACCGCGCGGACGACGTCAAACAGCTCGCGCAGCATTTGATCGAACGGCACCGCTGCAAACACGGCGGCCAGCCAGTCACGCTGAGCAAAGACGCCGTCGAAGCGTTGAAGACTCACGGCTGGAAAGGAAACGTTCGAGAACTGGCCAACACCCTCGAGTACGCACTGGCATTGTGCGACGGCGACAAGATCATCGCCAACGACCTGCCGGATTCGATCGGCGCGCCCAGCAATTCCTTCTCGGCCCCAGTCAGCATCGCCAGCGGCTCGGGCATGTTGTGGAATTCCGGCGAGAACAAAACGCTCCGTGAAATTGAAATGGACCTCATCTACCGAGTCCTCGACAAGCACCACGGCGACAAGCCGCGAGCAGCCGCCGAACTGGGGATCGCCCTGAAAACGCTTTACAACAAGCTCAACCAGTACGAAGCCCAGGGCAACGCTGCCTGATTCTCCTCAGGTGTGTAAAACAGGAGAAAGCAGAGATAACAGAGTCCGTATTCGATTCCTGTCTCTGTTTCCTCAGTTCTCTCCTGTTCAGAACCAGCCTGTCGTCAACTGTCACTCCTGGTGGCGAATTACGGTTTAAACCAGACGCTGTTCGAAGCCGGTGTGGCTTGCCAGGCTTCTCGCGTTGCCAGTTTCTGACACCGCGCCGCGAGAACTTCTGAAATGCGAATTACCACTTGGAATGTGAACGGGATCCGAGCAGCAATCCGCAAGGGCTTTGCAGAGATCGTCGAACAGATCGCCCCGGACGTGCTGCTGCTGCAGGAAGTCCGAGCACTGCCGGAACAGATTCCCGCTGAATGGGTCAACCCCGACGGCTGGCACGTTCACTGGCACCCTGCCGAGAAGAAGGGCTACTCGGGAACGGCCATTCTGTCGCGAAGCCCGATCGAATTCCTGGGCACGGGTCTCGATAAAGACGATCCAGAAGGACGCGTCGTTCGAGCACTGATCGACGGCGTGGAAGTGGTCAGCGTTTATCTCCCGTCCGGCTCGTCCAGCGAAGATCGACAGAAGGTCAAAGACGTTTGGCTGGACGAGTTTGGTCCGTGGGCCGACGGGCTGAAGCGAAACCGCCGACCGGTCATCATGGGCGGAGATTTCAACATCGCGCACACCGAGCAGGACATCTTCTACGCAAAGTCCAACGAGAAGACCTCCGGTTTTCTCCCGCACGAACGCGAGTGGATGGGCGGGCTAATTGCTGGTGGCTGGCGAGATTTTGTCCGCAACCACTACGGCGATATTCAGGGCCCGTATTCGTGGTGGTCAAACCGCGGCCGCGCCAGAGAACTCGACCGTGGCTGGCGCATCGACTACCTCATCGGCAACACCGCCGCCGCCAAACGATTCAAATCCGCTGACATCTGCCGCGAAGGCGGCATGACAGTTTCCGACCACGCGCCGGTCTCAATCGACCTGGACTAAAACGTGGTCACGACACGGTTGCGTAGGGTATGTCAAGCGCAGCGCCGGCGTACCATTTTTTAGACTGACTGCTTCGATGGTACGCCGGCGCTGCGCTTGACATACCCTACTTTCGGGCATCTGCCGACCGTTTCTCAACAAACTTCTGGTAAGCAGGAAAACTGCGAATCGGCTTCAGAGCGTCGTCGGTCTTCATCACGTTGAGCATGACCTGACGGATGTTGGGGTCAGGTTCCGCAACCGTGAACGCTTCTTCTAGTTGGCCAACGGCGGCGAGGGATAGTTTGGCGGCGATCGCTGCTTTTTCTTCGCGGGTAAACCGTTCGTCGTTGGCGACCGCTGGGATGCAGCTTGCGTAAACGGAGGCCGAGTTGTGGAACAGCGCGAACGCGAGCGGTCCCACGTCCTCTGCCTGATCCTGAGCGAGCGGTACTGCGATCTGAACTTCTCGGATCGCTGCCTCCCATTGCCCTTTCACGGCGTAGGCGTAGGCGAGGCCGATCAGCGTGTCGGGGTTATTGGGTGAGAGCTCTTTGGCAGTTTGGAAGTCGCGGACGGCGAGGTCGACGCCCTTCTCAAGAATTATCCATGCCCGTTTGGTCAGCGGGACCGCCTGCCGCCGCTCGAACATCAGCGACAACGTGTAATAGTCGACGGCGTCGAGCTTCTTCCGCATCCTTTGAAACCCGGTCGCGATACCGTTGTAAACAAGGTGTGGTGACGGCACTGTTTTTTCATACTCACCGTTGACCATCTCGATGAATTCGGCGTACCGATCGACGGCCTTCTCTCCCTCGCCGAGCTGTAACTGAGCTTCGGCAAGTTGCAGGACCGTGTTCGAATCCGACGGTCGCAGTTTGTAGGCGGCCTCCAGATTTTCGACGGCCATGTCATGTTCAGCCAGCAGCGAATGGATTCCGGCGATCCGTTTCAGCGTGAACGCTTTGCGGTCCGTGTTTCCGTCAACTTCGAGGTGACGCCGGTAGCTGATGAGGGCGGCATCCGTATTTGCTCGGCTTTCGAAAATCTGACCTCGCAATTGATGAAGCCCCGGATGGTTGCCGGCGCCGTTGTTCTCCGCGTTGGTCAAAGCGTCCAACGCTTTGTCGTACAGGCTTTGCACTTGCTGGTCGATTTCCAGATCGGATGCAGCTTCTGTGGTTTGTTGATTGAGCGGCTCTCCTTCAACGGGCGGCTTCTCCAACTCTTTTGCCAGTGCAGCGTAAGCCGCTGCAATGTTGATGAGCGGCTTGCCTGAGTCGGGCTTCAACTCCCGAGCCTTCTCCAGATTCTTCAGTGCTTCATCAAACTTTCGCTGAGTCAACAACAGGACGCCGCGATTGACGAAGACGCTGAAGAGTGTTGGGTCGAGCTTCTCGGCAGAATCCAAATCGAACTCGGCATTCTCGAAATGGCCAAGTCGGGCGTAGCCAATGCTTCTCTGGATGTATGCCCAGGGATAGTCGGGGCGCCGAGCGATGCACGACGAGAAGCTGCTCTCTGCTGCTCCGAACTCGCCAAGATTGAGATAACACAAGCCTTGATAATACTGAACCCAGTAGTGGTCCGGCGAAAGCTGCTGCGCCTTTAGATAAAACTTCGATGCCTCGTTGAACAAACCTCGGACGCGGAGATTCTCGGCGACAAGGTAGAAGTCCAACGCTGATGTTGGCTCCAACTGCTTCGCTTCATCGAAGACACGTGCTGCTTCCTCGCTGCGTCCCGCCTGTTGCAGATAGTTGGCCTCGCGAGCCAGCAATGCCTGCGACGGTATCTCCATCGACTTTGCTTTCGCCGTCCACTCCAGTGACCGCTCCGCAGCCGCTGCTTTACCTTCGTTTGACTCGTTTTGGGCAAGCCACCACTCCATTTCGGCCGCCGTCAGCAGCAGCTCGAACGTTCCTTCACGCAGAGCCTGAAGCGGCCATTGACCGTTCTCTTCTCGCCACTGACGTGTCCACGGAAGTCGTTCGGAAAAGTGCTCCGGAACGACGGCCCACGGTTCGGGCTTGTCCAAGTCGAAGAGGGCCATTGCCGTTCGCACATGCTCGAACGCCAGCTTCGCGTCTTCAGTAACGTCCTCTTCGTCCGGAAAACTCGAGCGAATGCGGGCTTGATCGAGCTCCGCCAGAAAGTCATCGAATCCCGCTTGTGTGTCCGCCACGGCTTCCTGCTGAGCCAGTGCGTCGGTGACTGTCTTCGTTTGGCGAGTCACTTCCGCAGAGATGTCGGGGAGTTCGGTTTCATCCTTCAGCAACGTCGCCAGTTCGGCAAGCATTGTTCGAGCTGTTTCGTAGTTGCCGTCCAGAATCTGGGACTTCGACTTCGCGAGTTTCGACTCGGTTTCGCGGCCCAGCTTCGCAAGTCGATCCGTTTCGACAAGCTGCACGCGACTGCGCAGGAATTCTCGTATATCGTTGAGGTCGGAATGTTCGCCGGTCCGGCCGAGAGCCTCGTTCAGCAACTCGCGAGCCTGCACGTAGTCGCCATCGTCGGCTGCTTTGGCAGATAGCTGCGATTTAGTTTGGGCGACGCTGCGAATTCCATCCATCTCGTTGGAGTGCGACCACACCGAGCCAATCCATACAATGATCAGGACAACGACGGTTGAGGAGACACTGTAAACAGTGGACGGATTCCGCTTCGCCCAGCGTTTCGCTTTTATTAGCCACGGATCTTCGTAAACGGACACTGGTTCGTCGGCGAGCCAGGCTTCGATGTCTGCAGCGATCTTTAATGCCGAGTCGTAGCGGTCTTCGCGATCCGTTGCCAAAGCCTTCATGCAGATGGCTTCGATTGGTTTGCCGATCGACGGATCATGCTCACGTGGCGGGACGATGTTGCCGTCTTTGACATTTTTGAGGACTTCGCGAATCTTGCCCCGAGCAATCGGCTGCTGATTGGTCAGCAGCTTGTAAAGAATTCCGCCCAGCGAATAGATGTCGGTGCGGGCGTCGAGTTCGTCGAGCTTTCCTGCCGCCTGTTCGGGGGGCATGTAAGCCGGTGTGCCCATCACCGAGCCCATCATCGTCTGGCTTCCGGCCGAACGAACATCGGTGTGCACCATCTTGCGGGTCGAGCCAAAGCTTCCGCTGAACTGCGATTGCCCGCCGACAGACGCGCCGGTATTCGACGCGCCGCTCTGAGAAGGTTCAGCGATGGCCGTGCCGGTTGGCAGGCCGGTGGCGGCGGACTCAACGACGGTCTGATCGTCGGGCCCCAAGTCGGACGTGCTGGTGGAGATGGGAGCTTCGTCGTCGATCGGTTCGACGTCGAACACTTTGGCGAGGCCCCAGTCGAGGACCAGCGTTTCGCCAAACGCGCCGATCATCACGTTGAGTGGCTTGAGGTCTCGATGCAGAACGCCGCGATCGTGAGCGAACGCCAGCGCGTTGCAGATGTCGATGAAGTTGGCGAGGAGCCGGCGGAACGTCAGTGTCCATTCCGGGCTGCCTTTCGGGAGTTGATGGAAGGTTTCGATTTCCTTCTCCATCGTCTCGCCGCGGACGAGCTTCATCGCGTAGAAAGGCGTTCCGTTTTCCTGGTAGCCGATATCGTAAATTGGAACGATGCTGGGGTGTTCAAGCTGCCCCGTGATCTGAGCTTCTTCCAGAAACCGCTCCAGCGCGTTTCGGTTCTTCAACGCGTTGGGCAATAGTTCTTTGAAGGCGACTTCGCGACGCAGCCGCCCATCGTTGGCCATCCAGATTTGCCCGAGGCCGCCGCGAGCGAAGTTTGTGACCAGCTGGTAGCGCTGCTCCGCGTCCCACCGGTTGGCGGTTTCGTGAGCGGCCTTCCTGCCAGTTGGTCGCTTCTTCTGGTTGGGGTCGCGAGTCTCGTTCCAATTGCCTTTGCTGGATGCTCCACCGGTTGCCGTCGACTCGAATTCTGTAGCTCCGGTTGCCGACGAACGGCCTGCTCCGGTTGCACCTTCGACGATCGTCCCGTCCGGATCGGTGGTCTTCGCTGTCGATCCTTCAATGATCGTTCCGTCCGGGTCGGTCCCTTGATTAGTCGCTCCCTCGATGACCGTTCCATCCGGGTCCGCGTTGCCCGTTGAAGCACCTTCAATGAACGTTGCGTCATGATCCGGAACTACGGACTCGATGACTGTCCCACCCTGTTCGTCACCAGCGTCTTCTATTGATGTCTGATCGGAATCGTCGTCAGACATTGAAAGTTGAGTATTGCCGCCGTCGTTGTCCGTGCCGTGTGCACCTTCTGAACGCTCGGCGATTGGTTGATCGCCGGTGACCGTGGCGTCGTCAGTATTTTCCTGGGGCGGCGGGATGATGCCGGAAAGCGGCTCCACGACTGTTCGGTCATCCGCTGCGTCGTCCGACGAAGCCTGTGATTCGTCGGCCGACAGATCTGCGATCGTTCCGGGATCACCGAATGACATGTCTTCGACGACCGTCTGATCTTCGGGCAGAACGAACGTCTGATCAGCCGAATCGGCATCAGGGAAACCTTGCTGGTCCGCAGGCAAAGCGACCGTGTCTTCAGGTTTCGCTGACTCGACGCGCGGGTGACCAGAGTCAGGCTCCATGACCGTTTCGGAGTTCCCATCGACAGACGAGTCGGGCTGTTTCTTCGAATCGTCAGGTTCTGGTACTTCGTCGTTATCGCTTGCCAGCGTCTCGTCATGATTCGACATCGCAGAGCCTCATCCATTCCAATCGACGATAAATCCAGCGTGGCTGGGCGGTCACAATCCAGCAGAGCCCTCAGATTTCGTCCGATGTTGTGCGACAGGCACGCGGAACTCTTTCTGAAAGACTTTTTGCAAGCAGCGGTTGAGTCGATTGCCGCTTGCCGGGCGGAAGGACAATATCCGTCCCTCAGTCGCATCATCAAGGTTGATCCCGGCCTCGCGGCAGTGCGACAAGCGTCTGTCGTGAATACTCGGCCGTCCGGGGTGACCAGCGATAAACTCAGCCAGGTATTGCGCAGTCGTCGCTCGTCTGGACTCAATGAAAGACTTTTCTCGTGCTTGAACTGCGAAACCCTCACAGCGTGATGGCTGTTCTGAAACATCGACCGGATGATGTTCGAGAAATACGAGTTCCCGCCGGGAAGCCTTACGGCGTCTGGGCCGACATCGCTGATGTGGCGAGAGGGCAACGGATTTCAGTGGTCGCCCAGCAGGTCGATGCGGGGGCTCGGCGAGGGAAGAAGACGCAGGGCAAGAGTGAGCGGATCGGCATTGCCACGGCGATGGTTTGCGATCATCCGGGAGTTCCGACACCGGGAAAACTACTCAAGACCGCGGAAGAGTCCGATCAGAATGCCAGTGGGCTGTGGCTGGCGCTGGACTGTCTGCAGGATCCGCACAATGTCGGAGCCATCTTTAGGACTGCGGCGTTCTTCGGTGTGAAAGGGATCCTACTCACCAAAGACCGCTCAGCACCGATGACGGCGACGGTTTACGACGTGGCCGCCGGCGGTGTTGAAAGCGTGCCGTTTTGCCTGGTTCCGAATCTGGCGCGTTCTCTGGAAACGGCAAAGAAGTCGGGTCTGTGGCTGCTGGGCACGTCCGAACACGAATCCACGTCGTACGTCGACGTTCTGCCGGATCGTCAATGGCTGCTGGTCATCGGCAACGAAGAAAAAGGACTGCGCCGACTAACGCTCGACAATTGCGACGTCGTCTGCGGGATCCCGCCTCAGGGCGACGTGACCTCGCTCAACGCCTCAGTCGCTGCCGCCATCATGATCGCCCGCCTGAGCCCGCCATTGTAGGTCAGGCTCTGCCTGTCGGAGTTATCGGAAGACGCGGGGACTTCGTCAGGCGGAGCCTGACCTACACTTACGAAGCGGCTTTGAGCTGCAGCTCTTCGGCGTTCAGCGAAACCACTGTTATGCCAAATTTATCGGCCAGCGCCATAACTTCTTCCTGGTCAAGCATGATCGTCATGCCGCTTTCGACGGCCAGGCAGCGGCAGCCGGCTTCGTGCATGGTCTGAATCGTCTTGACGCCGATCGTCGGCACGTCGAATCGCATGTCCTGTTGAGGTTTGGCGACTTTCACAACGGTCGACGCGGCTCGGCGGCACAGTTTGCCCGCTCGTTCGATGCAACGGTCTGTGCCTTCAATCGCCTCGACAGCCACGACGGCCATATCGTTGACGACGATCGACTGACCGATATCCAGGCCGCCCATCTGCTTGGCGATTTCCCATCCAAACCGAATGTCTCGCCATTGAGTTGGCGACGGTTTACGTCGTGTTAGAAATCCATGTTCCACGAGTAACTCCGGGCAGTATTCCAGGGCTGATCCGAATGTAATGTTGTCTCTTTCGAATTCTCGAATCACAGCAAGCAGGATCGTGTCGTCTCGTCGGTCCTTCGTAAAAACGTAGGTCCAGAGCATGTGAATCGCTCGCCAGTCCGGCACGAAATTCCAGAAACGGCCCGGCGCGAACAGTTCAACTTTCTCAACCTTGCCGGCCATGACCGCATGGTGAGCGTCGTTTCGCAGGCACGAGCGAATTGCTCGACCGACTTTGCAGACCGGGAAGGAATCCCACGTGTCGCAGAGTGATTCAAGTTCGTCGTCGACCATTCCCTGAATGCCGACTCCGTGAACGCTGAGACCCTGCTCGCGCGCGGCTTCGGCGAAGATGATCGGAAACCGACCAGCGCCGGCGATGAGCCCGATTCTTTCACCAGGTTGCAGTTTGTTGTCGAGAGAAATTACGTGCATTGTTGCAGGATTGTCTGCTCCGCCGTTGCAGCGGAATCGTCAGTGTGATGCGAGATTGCCAAGGTGCCTTCGCAGCACGGTTTGAAATGAGGTGTTCAGAGAGGATTACCGAGGTTACGCGGCCTCCGACTGTTCTGAGTTGAGTCGATCGATTTCTGCGGTGAGTTTTTTGACCTGCTTATCAAGTGCTCGGACGGTCGTACGCATTTCGGGAAGCTTGTTCTGTGTCATCAAAATTTTGATGGTATCATCGATACGGCGAGCGGGTACTCCGGCCCACGTTTCGCCATCGGGTACGTCCTTGTGGTGCGCTGAACTGGCTGCCAAAGACGCTCCCGTGCCGATATTGAGGTGGCCGCCAATTCCGGCCTTGCCACCGGCTCGAACGTAGTCACCTGTTGTGGATGATCCGGCGATGCCAACCTGTGAGGCAAACGCGTTGTGCTTACCGATTTCGCAGTTGTGAGCAATCATCACGAGGTTATCGAGCTTCGTTCCTTCGGCGATGACCGTTGGTCCGATCATGCCGCGATCGATGGTCGTGTTGGCTCCAATTTCGACGTCGTCGTGGATCTCGACGGTGCCCTGCTGCGGAATCTTTTCGAACCGCCCTTCACGGAAGCGATACCCGAAGCCGTCCGCTCCGATCACCGCTCCGGCGTGGATGACGACTCGGTTTCCAATCGTCACGTCAAAGTAGACCGCGACGTTGGCATGAATCGTCACGTTGTCGCCCAGCGTTGCGCCGTCGCCGATGAACGCGCCGGGGTAAATATCGCAGCCTGAGCCGATGACGACGTCTTCGCCGATGAATGCTCTGGGAAAAACGTTGACGCCTTCGCCCAGCGTTGCCGATTCGGAGACGACAGCCTGCGGCGAGATTCTGATGGCCGACCGAGGACGATCGCTGCGGAACTGCCTGGCTGCTTCGATAAACGCGTCGAGAGCGTCGTTGACGACGATGAAAGTGTGTTTCTCGCGAAGCTCGTCTGTCAGCTCTTCCAGCCGAGACCGACTGACGATAATCGCCGCAGCGTCCGCGTTGGAAAGCTCTCGAACCTTGGATTCATCCGCCAGAAAAGTGATGCAATCGAGGCCTGCTTTAGTTAGCGCCAGCGCGTTCACAACCGTTCGATCGGGATCGCCGATAACTTCACCGCCCAAACTGGCGGCCAGCCCCCCCACTGTCGCATCCATGCGCGGGTCCTTCCTGACGGCAGTCAATCATTGTTGAATTGGCGCCGTCGTCAGGGAATTTGGCCACAAATACCTTGGCTTTGCCGACGGGCGCGTGTTTGTAGCCCATACTTCCAAAATCGATCAAGACGTGTTTAACATTCGGACCTGCTGACTGACGAGCGGTTTGCGGTGATCGCAAGGCTTGTTCGGCGAGCAAATTGTTCTCTGCAAGACTCACCAACACACAGCGAATTGGGCGGAAAATGGGCGTTCGGGGAATCCGGGGAGCAACGACGGTCGAAAACGATGTGCCGGCTGAAATTCTCGAAGCAACTCGGGAAATGCTGGAAGAGCTACTTCGAGCCAACGGAATCAGCGATTTCGAAGAAGTCGGCTCAATCATTTTCACGACTTCGCCGGACCTGACATCAACATTCCCCGCCGAAGCCGCACGAGCAATCGGGATGAGTCAGGTGCCTCTGTTGTGTGCCTCGGAGATCGCCGTGCCGGGCTCGATGCCGCAGTGCATCCGAGTTTTGCTCAACTGGAACACGGACAAAAAGCAGGGCGAGATCGTCCACGTCTACCTCCGCGAAGCCAAACGCCTGCGCCCGGACGTCGCGTCCGCACAGTAGGTCACGAACCGTAGGGCATGTCGAGCGCAGCGCTGGCGTGCCGTCGGTCGAGCGCAGCGCTGGCGTGCCGTCGGTCGAGCGCAGCGCTGGCGTGCCGTCGATTGTCGTTTGAGTTTTGTTATGCCCGCGCTTCGCTTGTCATAACCTACGGCTGCGTGAGCAGTGTTGCAGAACCCTCGTTGCCGGCGCTCTGGCTCAGGGTTAGAGTTTCACCGGGAGCCACGCGTCGCTTGCGTCGGCCATTTGTGCGGGTCTTTTGAAGTTCGGAGAAGTCAGGTGAAACGCCCATTCGTTTTCGGCGGAGTCGTCGCGTCAGTTCTCGTCATTGCCGCCGTCCTGGTCGGACCAAGTTCCGTCTCTGATCTTTTTGGACAACAAAAGAAGGCTAAGAAGCCACCGAGTGTCGCTGCAGTGCGGGCGCTGGAGTTGCGAGAGAAAAAAGCTCGCGAGCAATTCCTGCGAGATACCGCCAAGCTGGCGAAGGACTACGAAGACGCCGGGCTGCTGGAGAAAGCCAAGGCCCTGCTCAAAACAGTCCAGCGAGTTGACGGCAACATTGCCGGCGTGAAGGAAAAGCTGGATACCATCGAGGAGACGATCCTTTCCGCCAATCCGTACGAGTTTAAGGTCGACACCGCCAAAGGTTGGGGTGAGCCCATCGCTCGGGTTGAAAAAGGGAAGAAGTTTCGAGTCGCCGCCAAAGGCTCGTACCGATTCGCCGTCCAGGAGACCGTCGGCCCGACGGGCTTCCCGTCCAACGACCCGCTTCGTCAGATGACCAAAGGAATTCCCAGCGGAGCACTCATGGCACTCGTGGTTCCACTGAACGATCGAGGAAAACCGGGCAAACCCGGGCAACCTATCGAGGTCGGCGAAGGCAAAGAGATCACTCCCAGAGAAAGCGGCTTCCTCTTTATCGGAGTGAATGCTCCGGCGGGAAATAAGAACCAGGGAAACATCGACGTTCAGCTTTCCGGCTACGTCGCCCCGCCAAAGTAAGGTTTGGCAGCGGAACTCGTTTCTGAATGGCTGCCCAGGACGACCGACTTCGGTCGTCTTTTTTAATGAATGCGGCGTTTCTGCGAATCCGGCAGCCTGCAAACCCTTATTCAAGAGCCGCTTACGGAAAATTTCAGAAATCGCTTCAGTTCTGACCAATATTTCAAAGGACTCGGCGAACTACTCTTCAGAACTTTGATCTGCATCGAGCGATGCTCGTTCAGCAAGACTTGCCAACAGGCATATGAGACCAGTTTTTGAATTGGGAATTGAATCAAGGAGACACAGTTATGGTTTCACTGAAAACCGCAATCATTGGTGGAGTCAGTGCTCTGGCACTCGGCACACTTGTCCTCGGCACAACCTGGGTCAGCTACGTTCGAACTGCGAGTCGCGAAGTGACCACCGCCGTCGAAGACGCCATTCCAATCGAGTTTCAGCTCAAACGAGCTAAAGACATGCTCGAAAACGAACTGGAACCCGAAATCCGCAAGATGAAGCACGCCGTCGCCGAGTCGCAGGTTGATGTCGAGCATCTGCAGGCGAAGATCGACGCTAAGCAGAAAGACGTTACGGCCCGACGGGCTGACATCATGGCTCGCAACGACCTGTTGAAGTCGAAGAAGACAACTTTCCTTCACAACAACGTCAGCTACACGAAGGCAGCGTTGGAAGAGAATCTCGAACAGAATTTCGGGCGTTTCAAAACACTTGAGCAGACATTCAAGACGGAAGTCAGGGTTCTGGAAGCCAAACGCCAGGCCGTCGTCGCCAATGAAAGCAAAGTTGAAAAACTTCTGTCTGCCCGTGAGGACCTCAGGCTACAGATTGAAGAACTCGAAGCACGAGTCAGTGCTCTGGAAGCCGTGGAAACCGTGCGAGAGTCCGAGTTCGACGACTCCAAGCTTTCGAATGTGAAGGAACTTCTCGACAGTCTCGACGCGAAGGTCGACGTCCGGGAACGTGAACTGGAACTCGAAGATAAAACCACCGATCTAATTCCACTGGAATCCGATGGTTCTTCGAAGAGCGTTGTCGACTCGGTGGATGCTTACTTCGGAAACGAAGCACCGTTCGAAGACACCGCTTCAACGAAGTAACGAAGCGTCTTCTGGTTCTCTGACTGGCAAAGAGTGAGTTGCTCATACGGATCGGCAGGCTGCATGAAGCAGACTGCCGGTCCGCTTCGGACGTTCCTTGACGAGAGACGAGACACCATGATCAGCTCGTTCTTCAGTCTGGCATCCAAAGCCGTTTCGACGGAGAGTCAGGCAACTTCTGACCGATACGTTGCCTGGATCGATGGTGTCGGAGCGTGGCTGATTCTGACTGGCTCTTCCGTTTCGCTGGGACGGGTAAACGGCAACGTGAGCCCGCTGATAAAGACACCAGTGAGTGAGCCGGAAGCCGACATCGCCCTAGTCGCGAATCTTTCACGAAGTCACGCCGGCATTCAGAGAATCGATGAGAACTACATTTTGAATCCAAAGTCTTCTGTGCAGATTCAAAGCAGACCGATTTCGTACGACACGGTTTTGCCGGACAGTTGCGAGATCACGCTCGACGATTCTGTGCGGCTTTCGTTTTCGATTCCGACGCCGCTGAGTGCCACCGCGAAGATGACGTTTGCCAGCGAGCACCGACCTCGAACTTCGGTTGACGGAGTGATCCTTATGGCGGAGACATGCCTGCTCGGGCCGTCGGCCAGCGACCACATTCTGTGTCGAAACTGGTCGGAGTCAGTCGTGCTGGTGCAGACGCCGGCCGGAATCGTTGCGAAGTCAAAACAGGAGATGCAGATCGGTGGTCGTAAAGCGGGGGCATCTGATGTCGTTTCAAATGGTCAGGTTGTCAGCGGCGACGACTTTCGTTTTCGCCTCGAACCATTGATCTGACAGAAGTCCGAATACAGGAAGCAGCGTTTGAGGAGTTACCGCCGGGACGTCGACAGGACGAACACACGGACAGCTCGGCAAAGCCAATCCAGTTAATAGTTACTCGATTGAAACCCTCAAGACGGTAAACCATGAATACAACAATCGACCTCAGACAGGGCCCGCGAAAGGGCGGTGGTTCGATGAACTTCAGATATGAACCGGAATCAAAGCCGCTCGATGGCTTCACGATCAAACGCGCGATCCAGCGAGGTGGTTTCGGCGAGGTTTACTACGCGCTGAGTGATGGTGGCAAAGAGGTCGCTCTGAAGCTGCTGCATTCGAATGCGGACGTCGAGCTGCGCGGGATCGCTCAGTGCCTGAACCTGAAGCATTCAAACCTGCTGAGCATCTTTGATGTCAAAGAGTCCGTTGCTGGCGAACAGTTCGTCATCATGGAGTTCGTTGCTGGCCGAACGCTCGGCGAAGTGATCGCCGAAAAGCCATCTGGCATCGAATACGAATACGTCGAAGAGCTGCTGACACAGATTGCCGCCGGAACAGACTACCTTCACGAACGCGGCATCGTTCATCGTGACCTTAAGCCAGCCAACATCTATCTCGAAAATGGAGTCATCAAGATCGGTGATGTCGGGCTGGCGAAGTTCATTTCCGAAAGCCGCCGAAGTGCTCAGACGCAAAGCGTCGGCACGGTTTACTACATGGCTCCGGAAATCGCTCATGGTCGTTACGGCAAAGAAGTCGATGTCTACGCGATCGGCGTCATGCTTTACGAAATGCTGACCGGGAAGGTTCCATTCGATGGAGAGTCCACGGGCGAAATCCTGATGAAGCAACTGTCCGCCGAGCCGGACCTCAGCTCGCTTCCACCGGCGATTCGTCCCGTCGTCGAACGAGCCCTCGCGAAGGATCCAGAGAAGCGAACATCAAGTGCCGCGCGACTTGCCCAGGAATTCTCTGCGGCACTTCACGGCACGGTCGCACCAGTGCCTCCGCCGATTCCAGTCGCGACCGCCGCGAACTATCAAGACGAGCCAGGCCAAGGAGAACGACTCAACGCTTCACAAGATCGTCAACAAGCCGAAATGTACAATGCGAAACAACGATACTGGCAGGAACGGACAGAATGGGTAACCGCTAACTGGTGGATGTTGGCTGGCGGAATTTTGGCTCTCATCATTCTTTCACCATTCATTGCTGGCGTCGGAATTCCTTTGGTCGTGCTTGCTAGCCCGCTCTTGATTCTGGTCGCGTTTGCAGCCGGATCCTTTGGCCTTGCCAAATGGGCAATCAAAACGTTTTCGGGTGACGAACCGAACATTCGGTACGCCCACAATCGAGGTACCAGGCTCAACAACCGTTACGTGCGGTACGAGTCAGCCGAAAGCGAGCGGCAACTCGGCATGCTGGACCGAGTCGCGGAATCAACCGGCTCGATGGCCGTTGCTGCGTTCTGTTCGGCCGCGATCGCGTTTGCTCTGTTCGCCACGAAAACCGCCTTGGACACGCCAACGCAAGCAACGCTCTTCGGAATTGTCACGACACTGGGAGCGTGGGCGGCCATTCTGCCTGCGAAGATGTGGGAAGGTCGCGGCGGAGACGGATTTGTTCGCCGGATGATGACCGGTTTGCTGGGAGTGGCCGTCGGTGTCGCTGCCTTCGGCGTCGACGATGCACTGATGGTCGATCTTCCTGTTCGGAGCATGATGGATCCAGTTGCGACGCAGATATCCAGTCAGAACTTTCTGCCGGTCTCACTTAGCTACGGAGACGCATCTCGGTTGATCGGCTACGTCGTGTTCTTCGCGGTGCTGATGGTGGTTCGTCGCTGGTGGTTCCACGTCGATTCTTACCGACCTCATCGCATTCGAGTGACTTCGGTCTTCTGGACCGCCGCCGCCGCCTGGCTGCTTTCTTTGACGACGCACTTCCCGGCTGAGTGGGCCGTTCTGTGGGCAATCGCGACTTCCACTACGGCACAACTTGCAGCTGTTTGGGTTCGCCCTGATCAACGCACCGCTCCGAAAGTCTAAATCGGGCCTTGCCGTTGCCCGGTTAGATGACTTCTTCAGTTGCTGACGACATCAACGACGTCATTCAATTCAACTCCGATCGGAGTCAACTATGAACGCAGCCCCGGTTCAGATTTCAGGGAACATTTCAATGATGGGACTTCTTGTGTTCGGTCTGATCGGACTCGGATGCCTGTTCATGCTCGCGATGATTCTGCGAACCTTCACGGGCCGCTCACATCGGGGACATCAATCGGCAGAAACGAGAAGCCCTGTTTCGCATCCTCGCAGTGTGCTGGCTCCGGTGTTGTTGAGTATCGGCCTGTTGGTTGCAGGCGTGGTGATGTTTGGAGCCCTGATGGTAATATCCTACCGCGTCCAGGAAAGTGCCCCCATAACCGCAAGCTCTGAATCCGACCATGCCCGCCATGGCCCGGTCGCAATCGTCGAATCCGCATCGATCGAAGCCAGCGACGACACCACAAGCGAAAATCCGGAGACAACTGAAGGGGACTCAGAAACCCTTCCGGACTGGACCCAACAAAAAGAGACAGTTCTCGAATCAGGCGTGGTGCCTACAGTCCGCTTTGTCGAGATCAGCGGTCTTTACTCTTCAAAAAAAGAGGCCAAGGCAGAGGCGGTGAAAAATGCCATCAGCAAATACAGATCACGACTCGCCGAAACGTACAGCAAGCTCGCCGTTCAACATGTGCCTGAGAACATCTTTCGGGATGCGTCGATTCAACAGGTTCATATCGAAAAACGAATGCACAGTTTCGGTGCCTACGAAGAACCTATGTACCGAGTCTACCTGCAATATCTGGACTCTGCTGAAACCAGAGAGCCTGTGATCGAAGCCTGGAAAAGCACATTCTCCAGCAATCGAGCGCTGCAGTTTGGAATCGGTTTCGGTGCCCTGGCAGCGTTGCTGGGTGTTGTTTCCGCAGGGCTTCGAGCCTTGTCTGCCGCAAAAGGAAGCCGCGGCCGTGCCGTCATGACGGCTCTGGCCGTTGCCGGACTGGGGCTGGTTGGTTTACTGTTCATCGCCTGAGACTGATGCCTGTGACATTCGCGAATCTCGACAGGAATTTTCACGCGTGAATCAAGCTGACCAGTTAATGCTTCGGCAGGTGAGGGACGGAGATTCCGCAGCATGGCAGCAGTTCATCGCGCGGTACGAGGGTCGTCTGCTGGCCTTTGCCAACGCTCGTCTCGCCAATAAGAGCTTGAGTGAAGACATCGTTCAGGAGACGTTCATCGGGTTCCTGACCAGCCTCCCCAACTACGACGAAGCAACGCCAGTCGAATCGTTTCTTTTCGCCATCGCCGCCCACAAGTTGACCGACGTTTTGCGTCGACAGGGACGACGGCCAACCGTACCGCTGTTTGCACCGGCAGAAGACGACGGCAAGTCTCCAGAACCAGCCGGCAGCGCACGGCGAGCGTCAAGCATGATGCGAAGCCGCGAAGATCGGACGGCGGAGCAGACGGTTGTTGGCCGTTGCCTTACTTCGCTGGTCGAGCAATGGCTGAGCAGCGGCGAATTCGAACGGCTGCAATGTGTCGAGCTTCTGTTCGTACTCGGCTGGCCCAATCGCGACGTTGCAACATTCATGAGCATCTCCGAACAGGCCGTTGCCAATCACAAATTCTTCGTTGTTTCGAAGCTGAAGGCTGCTGCCAAAGAAGCTCGCCTGATCGACGTTTCGCTACCAGAACTTATTGCCGAAGGTCAGGGTTAACCGCCGATTCAGCGCGAGTACCAAAGCAGAACGCGAGTCAGGTCGTCAGTCTTCGCGAGCATGTTGACCCGGCGTCGAAATCCGCCGCTGCCGAAAACTGGCGAATAACCGTGATGATGGTCAGCGATTGTCATGGCTTTACTGAGGTCTTCGGTTGTCCATGTCGATCGACCATCGCTCGCCGCCAGCCACTTCGCAATCCAGCACATCGCCGAAATGACCAAAGCTAGACTGCGGAAACCTTCGACAAGCGGAATGTCGTAGTACGCCGGTCCGCAGAAGTGCATTCCCTGCAACTTCACACTTAAGTAACGAGTGAGAATTTCCTCAAACTCGTCAGGAAATTCGCCGAACGGCTGTTCCATGGTTTCGAAAGGAACTTCCTGAAAACAGTCCTGAAGCGGTGTCGCGGTGCCTCGCCCCGAGGCAAACTTTGTCGCAGCTCGAAACAAACGCCAGCGGCCAGCGAGTCCCGCGTCCAAATCTGCGACCGTGTCTTTTCTCGCGTAATGAGCGACCAGCAGCCGAAACTGCATTTGCATCACGCCTGCCGGTTGAGCTGGCTCAGGAACTACTTCGGCGAGGGCGGCTTCGGAGATGATCTCCAGAAAATCGCCCAGCCGCGCGCCTCGGATCAGATCAAACTGGGCCTGATCGACAAGGCCGACAACAAACAACGCTCGATAAAGACGCAGGACGACTCCCTCATCCTCGTCCTGCGTGACGAGTTCGTGCAAAGCATTGACAACTTTCAGAGTGTCCGGCCAGTCGAGTTGCTCGCTTTTACTGATTCGCGGTGGAGGAACTTTGTCGGCGTTTTCCGGGACGACGAGTCGCTCAATTTTCTTCAGCTCGTCACGATTTTCAGAAACGGGCTTTCCGAGATTCGCCACGACGGAAGGGCAGCTAAATCGCAGGCTGACCGTGACCTTCTTGCCAGCCGGGTGCAGAGCGTACGGATAAATTCGACAGGCCAGCGGTTTCGCGGCTTCGCCAAACTTGGCGTGAATTCGGCATAGGCCGTCGCCGTTGAGGAAAACGCAACCACCATCCGAGCCGTGAGCAAGCCGCCAGCTCTTCTTGAACAGACCGTTTCCATGAGGGACAACAACCTGTCCCTCCGGTACGCCGTCCTTCGCTGTCCACTTTTGATCCAGAATTCGCTGTCGTTCTTCCTCGGTAATCTCGATGAGATGCTGTCGGCAACAGCCGGAGCAGTTGTGGCAACTCCAATTCTGAATCGTCGGCAGTTGAAGCGGAGGTAGAGACATTCAGGCAATACAATTTCTTAAAGTCGGTCGAAAATTTGGCTGACACAATGGGACGCCGGGAAACATCAACGTCTTTCAAATCCTTGAACCACGAATGGACACGAAGAAACACGAATGAGGACGTCGTCATAAGAAGGATTCGTGTTTCTTCGTGTCCATTCGTAGTTCGTCCAGTCTGAATCGAAATTCAAAGTAGCGATCCAGGGTTTGGTTCTTTTGATTGTTCAACGGTTGGCGGTGGTTCATCCTGAAAAATCCCAGCGACATCCATCAGGCCACGAACCAATCCGTAGGCCGCACACAGTCCGACGACGACTCGCAGGATCAGATCGGTTGTCTCAGATCGTTTCTTCGTGCGGCGCCTCTTCTTCTGGCCAGCCGACTTCTGCTGAGCGGCGGGCGATTTCCGCATAGGCACACCCAAGCGGCCGAGTACCGGGTGAAATTCGCTGTGATCACCAAGCGGACGGAACGGCTGATTCTGAGCCGACTTGACCTGAGCCGTGGGCGGCAACAATCGTCTCTCGATAGCCAGAATCAGCTCGTCAGTCATCATCTTCGAAAGAACCTGCTTGCCGAGCTTGTTCTTGTGCGAGACGTACCACATTTTGCCATTGGGCTCGCCGCCTGACGATGGCGTCGTCGTTTGTGCAACCTGTCCGGTCGCTGGAGCGGATGGTCGGGAAGCTGGTGACGGGGCAGCAGCTCCGGCTGAGGACGGTGTTGTCGGACGGCCGACAGACTTCGACCAAGGTCCATAGGCGACGTACGGCATTTTGCTATCACAGAAGCTGAGCGAATCGTTGTGCCGGCCGAGCTTCGCGAGATCGCGAATCAGCTCGCCGCAGCTTGCGTATCGTTGCTTTGGTTCGGGGACGAGCGTTCGATGGATGATCAGGTCCAGTCGCTCTGGAACCTCCGGGTTGATCGACTTGGCCGGTTCATACTTACCGGACTGTTTGGCCGTGAGAAACTCGACGACCGACGAACCTTTGTAAGGCAGCTCGCCGGTCAGCATGACGTAGAGCATTGCCCCAAGCGAAAAAATATCTGAAGCCGGCGTCGCTGTCCGAGCGTCGTATGACTGTTCGGGGGCCATGTACTCGGGTGTGCCGAGTCCGGTGCCGGTTGCGGTCATCGACATATCGGCCTGAACGAGTTTGACAAGCCCGAAGTCCGCGACCTTCGCCATACCATCTCGCGAGACCAGAATGTTTGCCGGCTTCACATCGCGGTGGATGATGCCCAGGTTGTGAGCGTGTTCCAGAGCGGCTGCACAAACCAGCGTAATTTGAACGGCGTCTCCAACCGGCAGTCGCTTCTTCTGATCGAGGATGTCCTGCAGCGAGGCTCCGTCGATGAACTCCATCGCCGCGTAGTGGTGACCTTTCTCCTCGCCCATTGCATAAATGCGAACGATGTGCGGATGGTTGAGTGCGGCGAGCGACTTTGCTTCTCGAAGAAAACGTTCAAGCAACGTTTCGTTGTCGGCAAACTCTTTCGGCAGAAACTTCAGAGCGACTTTGCGACCAAGGTTGCTCTGCTCGGCAAGGAAGACTTCTCCCATGCTGCCTTCGCCGATCGCCTTCTGAATTCGAAAGTCGCCGAGCTGCCGCTGCTCAGTTTCGGACGGTTTGCGTTTGCGAGTCTTCTCCGGCTTATTGTCAAAGACAGTGGAACCAGGATTCGGCGAGCGTTTCTTTCCGGCCTGCAACGCGTCCATGTCGGGAAGGTCAAGCGTGCTGTCACCAGCACCCGGATTACCTTCGGACTGAGTGTCGCCTGCTGGCAGTTTAAACTCGGACGAAGACGTCACGAAGAGGACTCTCGATGTCGAGGTTGAATTGGCGAAGGCTGCGAACAGGAACTGCCTGCATCGCGTCGTTCATTGCCTCAGCTTTTTAACCGCCACCGAGTGGAACCTCAACAGGCAGCCGCATTCCTGGTAGGTCAGGCTTTGCCTGACGGAGTCCGAACCAGTTCGCGTCCAACGCGAATGTTTGCCTGATCGACGATGTTGAACTTCGTCAGGCGGAGCCTGACCTACGGTGCGGGTTGACAATGTGACAAAGCCAGCAGTGCGTAAGCGGTGACCAGGTTCGGGTCGCCTTCGTACCAGCGGTCGGCTTCGTTGATCCAGCTTCCGTTGGTCTTTTGCTGCTTCGCGAGCGTGGCGACGAGTTCCGCTCGCCAGTTGTGGGAAGTTCCAGACCCGTCTTTCAATTCGTCGATTTTGAGCACCGACAGAGTCTTCGCAAACGTGTGGTAGTAGTAGTAAAGGCCCTGTTTGCCCATGCCCGGGTTGTCTCGCAGCGAGTAGTGTTTCGTGATCCAGGTGAGGGCCGCTTTGACTCGAGGGTCATCCTTCTTAACGCCAGCGTAGATCATGCTCTTCAGACCGGCGTAGGTCATGCTGGCGTAAGATCGCAGACCGCCGTTGGCGGCGACTCCGGCTTGAGAAGTTCCACCGGCGGCCGGTGTGTAGTAAAAGCCGCCGTCGTCGATCTTTGCGGCGAAGGGTGTGTTGTTGTGCTCGGTTTCGAGGTTCTGACAGCGCGACACAAACGTCAGCGCCTTCTGCATCGCCGGATCGTCCGCTTTGACGCCGGCAGTCTTCAACGCTTCCAACAGGAACTGAGTATTCGAGAGGTCCGGACGCTGGTGCTTGCCGTAGCCCGCTCCGCCGTAACCGGGGTCTTCGGGTTTCTGTTCTTCGTCCTCGTCCCACTGCAGACCGCGCAGAAACTTCTCGGCGTTGCGGATGATCTTGTCGTATTTGCCGTCCGAGTTCGCTGACGAAAGTGCGAGTACCGTGATGCTCGTTTCGTAATTCCGATGCTGAGTTTGCGGGTGGTAGATTCCGCCGTCTTCTCGAGCGAGGCTTGTCAGGAATTTCAGCGCCCGGGCCACTGTCGGATCGTCGGCTGGAACGCCACTCTGCAGAAGCGACGTGACGCACAATGCCGTGATGCCAGGCACGTTGGCCGTCGTCCAGGTTCCGTCTGAGGACTGAGTCAGCTTGAGGAAACGGACAGCCTTCGCCCGGACTGCTTCCAGCGACGAAGCGTTTGCGGCGGCATCATCCGCCGTTGCTCGCCGCGTATCGGCGGGCAGTGCAACGATGGTCAAACAGCACAGGGCGATGGCGCCTCGAGCCAGCAAAGTCGTATCGGAATTTTTCATTTGTCGTCGCTCCAGAATCTGTCCTGAGTCAGTGAATGCAGGACGAGATTATCGGTCCGGCAGTAGTCGATGCCAAACATCTGCCGGTCAAAATAACGCCGGCGCCGAACAGCTTGTCGCCGTTCGGACCGTCACACAGCATTGGGCTCATCGAGAGAACAAACTCGGCTCTACTCTTTAGTTGCTTCAGCGGAAGTCTCCACGGAATCATCTTTTGAGCCAGCTTCAGCCTTTACGTCGGCATCAGGGCCTTTGTTTTCCTTGCTGTGCTCCGCTTCGCCATGCTCGTCGCCATCTTTATCGTGACCTTCACCGTGTTTGTGATCTTCATCGTCGTGGTCACCTTTAGCGTGTTCTCCGTGGCCGTCGTCATCATCGCGATGACCTTCGTCGCCGTCACCATGGTCGCCGTCACCATGGTCGCCGTGACCATCCTCATGGGCGTGTGAGTGTTTCACGGTTCCAGTCAACGCCTGATCGCCATCCGTAAAGCTGAGAGTTGCTCCTTCGGAGTGCTCGTGCAGTTCTTCGAAGAGTTCTTCGTCGGTGATCGAGAACTTCGAAGCCTGACCTTCTGCCTCTCCTTCAAGGGCAGAGGCGGCCAGTTTGAATGCTTCGACTTCGTCGCCGTGTTTGAAGCTGATCGATATCTCGGAAGCAGCGATCGGCTTTGCCGTTTTGGCATCGGAACCGAGGATAAACACGTCGATGCGATGCTTGTCCTCATCGACGACGACTTCGGCGTGAAACTCTTCGTTGCCGACTTCAACGATCTCGCCACCGTTCGGACCGTGAACTCCGTGTCCGTGGCCGCTGTGATCTTCGTGACCGATTTCGGACTCGTCGTGGCTGACTTCCGTGAATTCAGAACCGCTGTCCGAACAGCCGGCGAGGACCAGGGCAAAGGCCGCCGTCATCGCCAGTTCAAAGCTTCGTCGAAACAACATCGTGAAATCTCCTATGTGAAAGCTGATTGCGTGGTGAGCCGTTTTCGTTGGCACAGTATGAACGACTTGCCGGCGAGGGCAAGTTGTGGACTCGCAGAGTTTCCAGCGAAATGGCACACTGCCCGCGTACGTTCCCCTGTTCAGAACTGTTGAGCCGAAGACCGAGGAAACGGAAATGCCCAAACCAGTCGTCACCCGCCGTGAGTTCACGCTGGCTCTGGCTGGCGGTGCGGCTTTGGCGTCAGACCAGGCGACGGCCGTCGGGCAGGAGACGGCTCCGAAAGACGCCGGCTCGAAAAAGCCGTCGGGGGAAAAATCAGAGAGCGATCCCGATCAGGCGACAGAAAAGCCGGCTGACGAGGTTGAAGCTCGCGAACCTCCGCCGGAAGCAGCGTATCTACTCGGGCTGATCATGCGGCGATATCCGGACGAACGGCTCGATGAGACCGCAGTCAACGGGATTGTCCGCGATATTTACGGCGATCTGGCTCGGTCACGTGTGCTGAGCAGCTTCCCACTCGACAATTCCGACGAGCCGGGATTCACCTTCAAAGCATGGCGAGCTGACTGAACGTCAGATTTTACAAGCCCTCGTGTGCCATTGGCTCAGCCAGTGTTCGATTCTCCAAATTTGAGACCACCGCCTGTCAACGATTTAAGCACTGGCGGAGCCAGTGGCACACTTCAGTCAGTCAGTCGCTGATAAAGTTTCTCGCCGTTTTCAACTAATCATTCACGCACGTTTCACGACGAGTCTTCATCATGATCCGAGTCGCGATCGCCGGAGCCACCGGCTACACCGCTGTCGAGTTGATCCGAATTCTGCTTCGAAACCCGGAAGTTCAGATCACTGCCGCGACGACTCGGCAGGAAGGCTCGCCGTCGATTGCGTCGATTCATCCGTCACTGACCGGGCGGCTCGATCTGAAATGCGAAGACCTGACTCCCGCGCAGATCGTCGAGCGGGCCGACTTCTGCTTCTGCTGCCTCCCGCATGGAGCCAGCACGTCGATCATTCCTCAGTTGTTGGACCTGGGCGTTCGAGTTGTCGACCTGTCCGCTGATTATCGTCTGAACGATAAGGACGTTTACAAAACCTGGTACGGGTTGGAGCATGCCGATCCGGCTCGTCTTGGTCCAACCATTTATGGTCTGCCCGAAATCTTCGGCGACCAGATTGCGGACAAAGATTTGATTGCGAACCCTGGCTGCTACACAAGCACTTCGATCCTCGCGCTGGCTCCGCTGCTGGCGAACAAGCTGATCGAGCCGAAGGGGATCATTATCGACGCCAAAAGTGGAGTCTCCGGAGCCGGCCGATCGCCGAAACTCGGCACGCTTTACTCAGAATGCAACGAAAGCATTTCCGCGTACGGAGTCGGCGGGCATCGTCACATGCCGGAAATAGAACAGGTGCTGTCTACGATCTCAGGCGACGACGTCGACGTCGTGTTTACTCCGCACCTGGTGCCGATGGATCGGGGGATTCTGGCAACGATTTACGCTCGGCCAACGACGGGTGCTTCAGATGCAGATCTGCTCGCGGCGATGCGGGAATTCTACGAAGGCAAACCGTTCGTGCAGGTTGTCGATCACTTGCCGTCGACGAAGCACGTCACCGAGACCAACTATTGCCACATCACGGCCCGACGGACGAAAGGGGTGATCACTATCCTGTCCGCACTCGACAATCTCATTAAGGGAGCGTCCGGCGTCGCCGTTCAGAACTTCAACCTGATGGCCGGATTTCCCGAAACGACAGGGCTGATTCCTGCATAATCGCTCAAGATTGACACTCGTTCCTACGCTCTGCGTGGGAACGAAGTGTCGGACGCTCTGCGTGGGAACGAAGTGTCGGACGCTCTGCGTCCCCGGCATGGCCTGACGCGGAGCGTCAAAAGGAACGGTTCCCACGCTGGAGCGTAGGAACGAGGCAACTCAACCCCGTGGCCTGACGGCACGTGGCTCGCCTGAGCCTCGCATTTTTCCGGTCACATTTTGCACGGTTGTAACGAATCCGTGGACCGTATTACTCGGCTCGGACCGTCGCTTGATCGGCCGTTGGCCTTTGTTAGGATTGCCGGCCCTGTCTCTCTCGAATTCGATCGAGTCCTTCCAGATTCATCTCATTTTTGAGCGGCGGGAACAACAACCGTAGCCTCTCGGTACAAAAAACACCTTAGAGGAAGCGGTAGCTGCGTCAGTTTGTCCGCTCGAATTTCGCTTTTGAGATCCGCTCGGACGTGTGGAAGTATTTGAGGCCGTGCCTTACCTATGCTGGTTTCTTTTCAGACAGCGATGCCAATTCTGATGGCTCTGCTGGCGATTTTGACTGCCTGGCTGCTCGTTGAGCGGCCGCTGCGAATTCAAGTTGTTCCTGTCTTCGTGACGGAAATGGCTGCCGTTCGAGCTTCGCAATCCGGTCAGATTCCTCAGTCAGTTGCCATCGAGCAGCGGCATCTTCGCGAAGCCCGAAGAGGGTCTCCCGGCGCACCACCTGGTGGTCGTGTGGGAGTCGTGCCTGCGCACGTAAAGCGACAGCTCTGAGTCTTCCCGAACTGCTCAGCTCCGTTTTCTGATCCGTAATCGTTCAGCGTAATCGTCGCTTGTTTGGCGTCGAGTTTTTCTGGGCGAGTCGGTGGAGCTTTCTGTGCCGGATTCCATCGTGACGACGTTCGCTCTTTCGCGGCGTCGCTGCCGGAATTCTCTGCCCGGCTGATTCGGCCCCTGGCCGGCAGTTAGAGCGGCTGCGTCAACCGGGTCGATATAAGGACGCAGCTCATGAATGATATTTTCATCGGCGCCGGGATCGGTCTGGTTGTTGGTGTCGCCGGTTTCTTCTTCGAACGTATTCGACGAGGTGCCTCTTACCAGGATCGAGACCAGATTCTCGAACAGGCAAAGCGCGACGCCGAAACACTCAAACGCGACGAGGAACTGAAGGCTCGGGAAGAACTGCTGAAGAAACGCGAGGAGATGGAAGCCTCGCTCAATGACACGCGAGACGGTTTGCACCAGCGGGAACGCGATCTCGACAAACGCGAAGGCGGACTCGACGACCGCGACGAAGAATTCGTCAAACGCGAGAGGATGATCGAGGGCCAGCAGCAGAAATTGACCACTCGCAGCAAGGCGATGGAAGTTAAGGAAAAAGAACTCGATCGACTTCTCGCCGAAGAACAGGACAAGCTGTTTCAGATCAGCAGCCTCACGCCAGATCAGGCGAAGGATCTCCTGCTCGACCGGCTCGATCGTCAGTTGAAAGACGAGACCGGCGGCTTGATCCTGAAATACGAAAACGAGCTGAAGGTTCGACAGGAAGAATTGTCCCGCGAAATCCTCGGGATGGCCATCCAGAGAATCGCGTCGGCTCAGACGTCTGAGATGACCGTTTCGACCGTCGACATTCCGAACGACGAAATGAAAGGCCGCATCATCGGCCGCGAAGGTCGCAACATCCGAGCCTTCGAAAAGATCGCCGGAGTGGACGTCATCGTGGATGACACGCCGGGTGTCGTAGTGGTTTCAGCGTTCGACAAGGTGCGTCGAGAAATCGCTCGCCTGTCACTGATCAAGCTGATCGAAGACGGCCGAATTCATCCGACTCGGATCGAAGAAGTCGTCGCCGAAACCGACAAGGAAATGGACGCCCACATTCGCAAGCTGGGTCTCGAAGCCTGTCACGAAGCGAACATCGTCGGGCTGCACGAAAAGCTTGTGTACCTGATGGGGCGGCTTCAATTCCGAACCAGTTACAGCCAGAACGTGCTGCGACACTCGATCGAGGTTTCGACAATCACCGGCTTGCTGTGTGAGCAGCTTGGACTTGATTCGACGCTCGGACGTCGCTGCGGATTTCTGCACGACATCGGAAAAGCAGCCGACCACGAAATGGAAGGCGGTCACCCGGCTGTCGGAGCGGAACTTCTCAAGCGTTACAATGAAGGCGAAGAAGTCGTTCACGCTGCCGCCGGGCACCACGACGACATCCGCCCCGAGTTCATCTACACGGTGCTGGTTGCCGCCGCCGATGCAGCGTCAGCCTCCCGTCCGGGAGCACGACGCGAAAACCTGGAACGCTACGTCAAACGGCTCGAGGATCTGGAAGCCATCGCCGTCGGCTTCCCGGGCGTCAACCACGCGTTCGCCGTCCAGGCCGGCCGCGAAATCCGCATCATCGTCGATTCAAACCGAGTCAACGACCGCGAATCCGCCAAGCTGGCCAAGGAATGTGCAGGTGCCATCGAAGAAAACCTCACCTACCCAGGCGAAGTCAAAGTCGTCGTCCTGCGAGAAACCAAAGCCGTCGAGCACGCTCGGTAGTTGATGGTCGATTGTTGAAAGTTGATAGAAAAAGCAAAGCCCGGCTGGTGCAGTAACCAGCCGGGCTTTTTCGTATTTTGACTTAGGAACAGTCCCGAAATAGATTCCCGATTTCCGTTGCCTTGTTTGACCCGAAGCCGCAGGCGATGGTGTTTTGAATGCTTGCCGGCGTCTGAAACGCGGGCGCCTTCGGCTTCCGGTCAAACAAGGAAGTTATTTCGGGACAGTTCCTTAATGTTTAGAGATCCAGATCGTCGAGGCCGTCGATGAGGTCGTCGAGGTCGTCTCGGACGCCGCAGGTGTTGGCCTGGCGTTTTGGAATTCCGATGGCTAACCCAACGGCGTCTCGGCCGTCGCGGACCAGTTCGATGTCTCGTTCGCGGGCGGCCATCTCGACAGCGTCGCCGCCGCCGAAGAGTTGCGACAGGTCGATCTTTAAGCCGGCGACTTCACCAGCGGCTCCGGCGATCGCTGGCGTTTTGTGCTGCGGAAAGACGATCGCGTTTTCCGGACAGACTCGGCTGCAGGCTGGGCAGCCTTTCTTACAACTGTCCTGAGCTTCCACCAGAATTCGGTCCAGCGCGTCGACGCCGTAAACGCCGAACAGGCAGAAGTCGATGCACTCCATGCAGTTCGTGCAGCGGTCGTAATCGATGACCGGGTACCAGCGTCGACTGACTTTTTCTTCGGCTTCCACTTCAGCGATCGAGCCGGTCTGGCTGCTGCCGATGCCGAATACTTCCTGCGGATTGAGATACCGTTCGAGCTGCTCTTTTTTCGGCTCGCCCTGAATCCAGCTCATCAGGTCGACGGTTTCGGTCGACGTGACTTCGGAGATCCGCCGAATCTCGGCCAGAAATTCCTGAGGGTCTGTCGAAGCTCGCAGATCGATGCTGTAGATCAGCCGGTCCGGAACGTCCAGCGTGCCGATGGCTTCCGGATTCTTCTCAGCGGCTTCGTCCTGATCTTCTTCTTCCTCGTCATCCTCTCCGACCAGGAAGACGGTGCCGGCTTTTCCTTTGACGCCCGTTCTGTCCAGGATCCACTGCGTCGCGCGCGGGAACAACCACGAGAGGACGACGACGTCGCCGCGGATTCCCTGCAGGAAGAGCATTCCTGTGTGGTCGTGCGAGAGGTCGTAGAGGTTCGGGACGATCGAGACTTCGATCTCCGGGTCGATCATGAAGGCCATCGCCAGCTCTTCTTCGAGCTGCCGTTTCACCGGATTCTTCCCCTGGTGCTGGGAGATCACGACGGTGAGCTTCTTTTGACCTGCCATCAAAGTTGCCTCTATGAACATCCAACATCCAACGTTGAACATTCAACATCGAATCAGCCGGACGGAGCGTCGTCAGTTGACCTGGCCCTTGAGCATATTCTGGGTTTTCTGCCAGCCGCCCTCAAGCACCTCAAGATACTGTTCCGGAGTCAGTGGTTCCGCGTCTGTCTCTAACGTAAACAGCCATCCGTTGCCATAACCGTCTGCGTTGATTCCCGAAGGGTCGTCCAGCAACAGTTCGTTGAACTCGACGATGCGACCATCAAACGGTGCGTATAACGTCGAAAGAGCCTTCGAGCTTTCGACCTCTCCGATTTCCTGCTTCTCAAAAACCTGAACGCCAGCGTCGACGCTCCAGTCCAGAAAATAGACATCCTGCAACAGTCTGACCGAGTACGCCGTAAACCCTACCTGATACCGCAAACCGTCCTTCCGAAGCCACAAGTGGCTCTTCGAGTACAGACAGTCCGTCGGGACGCGGGCTTCGTACTTGCCCATCATGAAGACGAGATCTTCGGCCATCGAGGTGGGGTTCTGTGGAGTGATTGGTTGTGGCGGGAAACGGCTTTGCCGCAGGGAACCAACCAGTAGAAAGCACCCGCTCCTGGGATGCAAGTCGCGGGGATTCAGACAGGGAACCGAATTGGACTTCTTCGGAAACGTTTTAAACAGGAGAAAACGGAGAGAGCAGAGTCTGAAATCGAACCATCACTCTGTTTCCTCTGCTTTCTCCTGTTCAATCTGAACTCTTTGTCGTTGGGATTCTGATGGAGCAGAGCAGGCCAGGCTCCGCGTGACGGAATCTCGAAATCGTGATCAGTAGTCCCTGCAAATAACTTCGTCAGGCAGAGCCTGACCTACTGTGCGTCGTGAAGTTGGTGTACGACGCCGTCCAGAAATGTTGCCAGACTTTTCGCGGCGGCTTGAGCGTTCGTCCGGAGGTGCAGCATGTCTTTCACACTTTCCGGGCGTTTGAAGATTGACGTTAGAGCGGCGCCGACTCGGACGGCCCCGGTGTCGCCGATGATCGACAGAATTTCCGAAGGCAGGTCGGCTGACATGTCGTCACTGATGACTCGTACGGCCATGAAGCCGGTCTTTGTTTCGGCGGCGACCTGCGCGACGGCCAGGCTTTCCATGTCGACGGCGATGGCCTGGAACTCTTCGTGAAGCTGCTGCTTCTGCTCGACCGTCCGAACCATTTCGTCGGCGGTCAAGAGGCGGCCGACGTGGAGGCCGTTTTCGATATCGCTTTCGAGGCTGAGGTTGAGCTTCTTCTGCTGACCGTGCTGGTCAACAATTTCGTTGGCCACGACGATCTGGCCAATCTTCATCGTCGGAATCAGGGCTCCCGCGAAACCGCTCGACAGGATCCACTTTGGGTTGTGAGCGTCGATCATCGCGAGAGCCGCTTTGCGGGCTCGAGCGTAACCCATGCCAGACTCGGCAACGACGACTCGAATGCCGTCGTAACGACCGCCGCGGAAGGTGAGGTCCTCGCCCTTGTAATGCTTGACTCGCTCGCACCGGTCCATGAACTGGGCGAGTTCGATCGGCAATGCCGAGACGATGCCGATGTCTGCCTGCGTGCTGTCAGCTTCGCTGGATGTCATGCGGGTTTCGATTCAAGGTCGAGGCTAAACTGGTTCCAAACCTTCGACTTGTGGTTTGTTCGACTTGAAGCCGCAGAGAATGATGCCGAATTCATAAAGCAGGGTCAGAGGGAACATCATCAGCAGCATGCTCATCGGGTCGGCCGGCGTGAGGATCATGGAAAGGAACGCGATCACAAGCACGGCCATCCGGCGTTTCTCGCGATAGTCCTTAATTTCAAAGACGGATATCCGCTCCATAAACAGCATGACCAGCGGTAACTGAAAGCTGACTCCGAACATGACGGGCAACATCACCGCGAAACTGATCCATTCGGACAGTCGAATCTGCGGATTGACATCCAGCATCGCGTTGAAGCTAAGCAGGAACTTCAGCACGAATGGAAATACCGCGTAGAAGCAGAAGACGGCTCCACCGGTAAACAGAAACAGACTCATCGGCAGGTAAATGTAAATGTACTTCCGCTCGTGAGGATACAGACCTGCTGCGACGAACATCCAGATCTCGCGACAAACCCACGGGCTGCTGATCAGTAATCCTGCGATAAATGCAACTTTGAGGTATGTCATGAACGCTTCCTGAACGTTCAAGGTGACGGTCTGATTCTGCCGTTTGATGACCGTTTCGAGTTGCTCAAATTCGGGAGCGGCGATGCGGATCTCGAGTGGCGTTTCTTCAACATCTTCTGAAGCTGGCTTCGTAGCGGGATATGCGTCCGGATTGTATTCATGAAGCGCGGCCGCCAGCTCGGACGGCATGATGCTCACGATGATTGTCTTGTCGACTTCGTTGCTCGTCTTGAGTTGTTTGAACGTCTCGGCAGGAGTTTCCGGGGTCTCGCTGCCTGGCTCAGGATCTTCGGAAGGCTCTTTGAGGCGAACTGTTTCCTGAATGCTCTGCCAGATATCTGTCATTGAGACGTCGGAGATGTCGTCTTCGACCTGGATGTTGGAGCCTTCGACCTGTGCGGCTTTGCGAAGTGCCGAATCGATCGGAGAGCGGACAATCGCGACAATCTTGTCGCCGAAAAACAACGCACCGATGACGCAGATAAACAAGCCGATAATGGCTCGGATCAGGTGCGTCCGCAAGCACTCCAGGTGCTCGCCGAACGTCATCGTGCTGTCGTCAAAAAGGTCTCTGGACTGGGCCATCAGACTGTACTCACGGTTATTTCGAGGCTGTCCTGGTTAGAGATCGCCTGTAGCCTGCTCTGTCAAAACTCGACGGACTGACCGCGTGAGAATCTTCTCAGGGAGCATGGGCAACAGTTGGCAGGGACAGCCAGTTAACTGGTCAGAAGTAACCAGATTCCGCCCGGAAGCATGACTTCAGGGTGCCGGGTTCGCCTGTCGACGGACATAAGCCCGCCGAAATTGGCAGCCGATTTCAATCTGGTAACGAAAAGCTGTCCACTCGGTTTGCCCGCGAAGAAGCGCAGGACGCGTGAGCGGAGACACAAAAGTGTATCCCTGCCCGAAACGGAGTCAACGATCCGCAATGGACGGGGATGACGGCCTGATTGCCACCGTCGTCCCACTTAGGAACTGTCCCGAAATAAGTTCCTTGTTTGACCCGAAGCCGCAGGCGATGGTGTTTCAGACGCCGGCACGCATTCAAAACACCATCGCCTGCGGC
>Ga0316208_1000842_pt1 | contig 33021 bp, 26 predicted proteins | sample 3monopyrite_MG_FD_204944 | JGI IMG/M metagenome (GOLD analysis project Ga0316208, IMG submission 204944) | Microbial mat bacterial communities from mineral coupon in-situ incubated in ocean water Damariscotta River, Maine, United States -... | ecosystem: Environmental > Aquatic > Marine >...
AATACATGTCTTTCAGGAACTTGAGCGACTCGTTTCCAATTGTCAGTTTCACCGTATCAGGGTAAGTCAATTGCAATTTGAACGGCTGGAAATAACCACCCATTTTTTCTATCGGCAGATAACCGAAATCCTGAAACCGCTCCTTTATATAGTTGGCGGCTTTCTTTTGTCCTGGCTGACCTGTTTCACGGCCTTCAAAATCGTCTGAAGCAATGATTTGCAAGCGTGCTCGGAGGTCTTTTACGGTAATCGTTTCGGCATACTTTAGTTGCACTTCATCCTTTTGTGCCCAAGCTGAAATGCAGTTCAGTACGAGAACGCAAATCAGCAGTAACCTCAGCATGGAATCGCAATTTTATCCACCCGTGTGGCGTGCCTTCCTCCTTCAAAATCGGTGGATAGGAATTTATCCACGCAGGCCAATGCCACTTCTTCAGAGATGAACCGTGCTGGCAGTGAAAGCACATTCGCATCATTATGCTGACGGGCAAGTTCTGCCAACTCTGGTGTCCAGGCAATGCCAGCGCGGACATGCGGGTACTTATTTGCAGTCATCGCCACACCGTTTCCGCTTCCGCAGATGATAATTCCAGAAGCAATTTCTCCGCTATCGATTGCCTTTGCCAACGGGTGTATCGCATCAGGATAATCCATCCTGTCAGCCGTGCCCGGCCCGAAATCCTTTACGGTGTGGCCCTTTTCGGTCAGCACCTGCTTGATTCGCTCTTTTAGGTCAAATCCTGCATGGTCGCAAGAAATAGCAATGTGTTTCATCTGTTTTTGTCTGTTGATAAACTACTGGTTTAAACTTGGCACTTATTAACGTTCGCTGTATGCAAAACTAATTTCGTTGTCAACATCTTCTCAAACAAAAATTTGTGTGGTCTGATTTTAATTTGCAGTTGGGCAAAACATCTGATAAAGCAAGCAAAAAGATTACCCAAGTTTCAACAATCCAAGCCCTCAAAAACCTACTACACTTTTCTTCTAGTTACCAACAATCAACGTTATTGACAAACCGTGCATAACTACCTAATTGCTTGATTTTATGAAACAGTAAGCCAATAAACGTTGTTCATTTCGTGTTATGTAAAGCTGATAAGTCGCTTGCGCAAACCTTCCGAAAAAATGTTCTACACAAATGAACAAGCATATATCATTACCATATTTCTTAAATAATTCTTTTAAATAATATTATAGATCGTTCATTAAAAATCAGGGAAAGTCCTATGAAACTATCTTTAGCATCTCGAATGAAAATCCAAATTAGCCTTTTCTTCCTTCTCGTTTTCTCTGCTGCCCAGTTGGCGGCTCAGGAAATGGAATACGTCACATTCAAATTCGACAACGGCACGGTTTCCAGCGAAGGCTACATGCTGGACGGAAAACCAGAGGCGTACTGGAAAACCTACTACGATGACGGAACCTTGAAATCGGAAGGTAATAGATTGAACCACGAGCTAGATAGCCTTTGGAAGTTTTATGCTCCAACGGGAATTATTTCGCAGAGCATTTCTTACAGGAATGGCAAGAAGAACGGTTTCAGAAAAACGTATTCTGAGGATGGAATCATCCAAAAAGAGGAGGAATTTTTAAATGATGTGCTGGTGGGCACGGTCCGAAAGTTCTATCCATCAGGAGAACTGTTGGAAACCATTCCGATGGATACCTTGGGAAAAGGAAAGGAACAGGGATTCGGCTATGAATTTGCGGAAGATGATGGGCGGATAACGGCTGTTATTGAGTACAGGAACGGCTATGTGGCCAATCGCGACCGCATCAACAGGAAAGACAAGTTCAACCAGAAACAGGGCCTGTGGCGTGAGTTTTATCCCAATCGCTCAACAAAGGTGGAAGGGAGGTACAGCAACGATAAGAAGAACGGCTATTTCAAGACTTATGATGAAGAAGGAAATCTGGTTGAGACATTGAAATATGTGGACGGCATTCTGATCCCTGACCCAGAGGAACTGGCCAAATTGGACATCAAACGGGAGTATCATCCGAATGCGCAGGTGAAGTCTGTGGGCAGTTACAACAAGGGCGTGAAGGAAGGTGTGCATCGGGTATATACGCCAGAAGGTGAAGTCTCTGCATCAAAGATCTACAGCAAAGGGAAGGTAATCGGTGAAGGTATTGTTGATGCGGAAGGAAGACGCCAGGGCCCTTGGAAGGAATTCTATGAGACGGGCGAACTCAGAAGCGAGGGAAAATACAAGGAAGGAAAACGCGAAGGCGATTGGGTATTTTACTACCGTGATGGAAAGGAAGAACAGCGCGGAACCTATCATAAAGGAAAACCTGATGGCGATTGGAAATGGACATACAACAACGGCCAGACCTGGCGCGAGGAAGTGTTCTATGACGGGCTGGAGGAAGGGCTTGCCATCGAATATAACGATACGGGAAAAGTGGTTTCACAAGGCAGTTATCTTTCAGGGGAAAAGGAAGGAAAATGGTTTCAAGACCTGGGAGATGAGCGTGAAGAAGGAACTTATGTGGCTGGGCTTCGTAACGGGATGTGGAGAAGCTATTTTGTAAGCGGTAAAACCAAGTTTGAAGGAAAGTTTGAACAAGGATTAGAGAACGGAAAACACACGTATTATTTCGAAAGTGGTCAGGTGCAGGAAGTTGGTAGTTTTAAGTTTGGCTTAAAGGAAGGTGACTGGTATTCTTTTAATGACGAAGGAATTCAAACTAGCGTAATTAACTATAAACAAGGAGTAACCATGAAAGTAGATGGAGAAAAAGTGCTGCAAGTAGAGAAAGAAGATGACTAGTGTAAAATTAGATAAGAGATTAACACGTTATCAGAATTTGATAGAAAATCTCCCAGTTGGAGTGCTTATTATCAATAATGAACGGATTGATTATGCTAATCCTTATGCGTTGAAATTGCTTGGAATAGACGAAAGCCAACTTTCAAAATTAGTACCCGAACGGTTTCTTCACCCAGCTTATAGTAATGAGTTTAACCTTTTGGTAAATGGAATAAAGTCTGGTAACCAACCTGGTTTTATTGAACTAAAAATAAAAAAGGTAGATGGCACTGCCATTCTTGATGTAGAAGCTAGTGGAGGTTTGTTGGATGATGGCTCGGTTCAATTGCTTATACACGATATTTCTACTAGAAAGCTGCTGGCAAGAGAGCAATTAAGGGCTCAGATTGCCGAAGAAACCAATCTGCAACTTCAGCGCGAAATTATTGAGAGAAGTAAGGCAGAGAAAGATTTGCGTCAGGCACAGGAATATGCGCGCAGTATTATCGATAGTTCATTGGATATGATTGTTGCTACCGACATTGATTATAACATCAATGAGTTTAATACTGCCGCTGAGGCAACCTTCGGTTACGCAAGAGAAGAAATTATTGGAAAACCGCTTTCCATGTTGTTTTCTGATGAACAGGAAATGGCTAAAGTGGTTGAACGAATTACCGATGATGGTTCTGTTGCTAATGAGATTATTAATAAGAAGAAAGATGGAACCTTTTTTATCTCGTTTTTATCTGCTTCTGTAATTAAAAACGAAAAAGGTGAAATTGTCGGAGCAATGGGTGTCTCGCGGGATATTACCGCGGTTAAGAAGGCAGAAGAGGAACTTCGATTGAGTGAAGAAAGGCATCGTGCTATTTATGATCAGGCTTATATAGGAATTTCAAGAATAGCCAAAATGGGTCGCTTCCTTTTGGTGAATGAACGTCTTTGTGACATGCTCGGCTATACGGCAGATGAACTCTATAAAAAGACGTTTTACGAATTAGGAGTACAGGAAGAGGTAGAGGAAAGCCTAGTTGATTGGGATCAATTATTGAGCGGTAAAATCAAGAACTTCTCGCGCGAGCAGACCTACGTTCGGAAGGATGGTGAATTGCTTAGTGCCAATGTGACGGTATCTCTGGTTCGCGATTCAAATGACAGTCCAAATTACTTTGTTGCAGTATTTGAAGACATTACCGAGCGTAAGGAGTACGAACGTCAACTTCAAGAGTCAATTAAAGAAAAGGAAGTACTTATTAAGGAAGTACATCATCGTGTAAAGAATAATATGCAGGTCATATCCAGCATTCTCAATCTGCAATCGTCCTATATTGATGATGAAACGGCATTGGGAATTCTTCGAGAAAGTCAAGACCGAATTAAGTCCATGTCGTTTGTGCACGAAAGCCTGTATCAGAGCAAGACGCTTTCTGAAGTTAATTTCTCTGAGTACATCCAGAACATTGCCCGAAACCTGTTCCATTCCTACGGAAGGCGGGAAGGCGGCCTTTCGCTCGATTTTGATTTGGAGGAAGTACATCTTAATCTTGATACTTCCATTCCGTGTGGGTTGATTATCAACGAAGTGGTGTCCAATTCGCTCAAGTATGCGTTCCACGGAAGGGAAAAAGGTGTTATTAGGATTGAGTTTTCTAAACTTTCGGACGGTAAATTGAAACTTATTGTCAGCGATGACGGTATAGGACTACCTGATAATTTTGATATTGAGAATGCCGAATCCCTCGGACTGCAGCTGGTGACCACATTGGTCACGCAGGTAAGCGGAGAGTTGAAGATCGATACTTCAAACGGGACTCGGTTCACTATTGTGTTCAAAGAACAGTAATTATGGCAAAAACAAGCATACTTGTAGTGGAGGATGAGAGCATCGTGGCAAAGGATATTCAGAACAGTTTGAAGAAGCTGGGATATTCCGTGCCAAGCGTGGAGAACTCTGGCGAAGATGCCATAGATGCGGCAGGCCAGCATCGGCCAGATCTCATATTGATGGATATTATGCTCAAAGGCGAGATAAGTGGTATTGAAGCCGCAGAGCAGATCAAGAACCGCTACCAGATTCCTGTCATTTTCCTTACCGCTTATGCGGATGAGAGCACCTTGAGCAAGGCAAAGGTCACGGAGCCTTATGGTTACATCATCAAGCCGTTCAAGGAGATCGACCTTCACACTTCCATCGAAATGGCCCTGTACAAGCACGGCAAGGAGCAGGAGGTTAAAAAGGAGCGCGATTTATATTCTTCGATTGTCCTCGATAAATCTGCAGATGATTGCATATTCGTAAAGTCTAATAGCAGACTTGTAAAAGTGAAAACAAGTGAAATTTATTTTGTTGAGGCGCTTAAAGATTATGTAATTATTCATTCTAAGGACGCGAAATACACTGTGCATTCAACCATGAAGGACATGTTGGCCAAATTATCGAGCAGCGAGTTTCTTCGGGTGCACCGCTCTTACATCGTGCGAGTTGACAAGATTGTAGCAATTGAACAAAATAATCTGGTTATAGAAGACGATAAGAAAATCATTCCTGTTGGTGGTTCGTATCGTGATGAATTGCACAGTAGGTTGAAGTTTGTTTAGGGGGTTGTTGGAAAGCTAATTCCCTTCCAAGAAACAACCTGATTTTAAGCAAGCCAGCCCCACGAAGCCCACTGAAACTAGCCCAGCACCCTATATAACGGCATGAGGTCAAACTTCATGAAACGGGTTTTAAGGTGCTTTCTCTTATAATATTCACGTTCTTGTTCCTCTGATGAGAACAACATGCTGAATCCCATGGCCGTATAATACCCGATCACATCGTTCTCATTATAGGCATCAACCGTTATGAATCGGCATCTGTTACCGTCTTCCAGGATACAGCTGGCCTTGATGTGGTTCATCAATTGGCGGCCAATGCCACCGTTTGAAAATTCTTCTGAAACACCCAATCTGCCGATAAGTGTTGCTGGGTATGACTTCATCAGTTTTGATCGGGGAATGTCTGCCTCAACAGTTTTTTTCCTGCTTCCTGATAAGGTGTGTACTTGAATGCTGTCGTTCGATAGTGTATAAGCACATATTGCCTTTTCTGAATTTTTTACCGTGAAAAAGTAGGTGATGCCAAGAAGTTCGTTCTTATAGCGCAGCGCATCCTCTGAGAAAAACGCATTCAGGTCTTCTCTTACGCAGCGAAAACCTTTAATAGGATTCTTCTCAGAAAGAATGTTGAAATCACAATCTGTAGCCAGATCAAGCACGGAAAATTATTTTGAAGATCCGGAAAGAATCTTCCTGGTGCGCTCAAGCAATGCCATAAGTTCTTTTTTAGAGACAGATGCACCAACTGGCTTTTTGATGCTATTGAGAAAATTCCTTGCGGACTCTCCCTCAAGCACAGGTGTTCTTTTAATTTCAATTGCCATGACCCTTTTTCTTCCGTTGGGTACAAAGGTATATATGATTTTTCAGTTGTTGCATGGCTCATCTTAAAGTGTAAAATGCTCCCGCTCCCTTTTTAACTGATAAGCCTTTTCAATCCCGTTCAGAACGAAAGAGGTCTGCCACCCACAGAACACCGAGGTAATGCAGCACTTTTGAACTGAAGGATGTCCTTGGCCTTTTGAGCGGGTCCGGCTCGGGGTTTTCAATAAAACTATCCATCAATTTATTTATCCGCTTAATATCAGCACCTGGCACAAGGTTCATTTCAAAATCGGGTTCGGATGGGTTTTCTTGCGAAAAATGAGCAACGAGGTAGTTTGCAAAACGATGCAGTTCATCTATGGTGGGTTTGGTATAGCCACGCAATTGCAAACGACATTCTTTTAGCCGTGCTGCTGCTGGCAGTAGTTGCAGGTTATGTTTTTCCCATGCCTGCAATTCGGTGCAGCAGCGAACCAAGTTGGCCATAACCATCGTCATGGCGTGTTGGTCGGGTTCATCTCCTAGAGCACCTAATGCCCTTGGCATATCATCTTGCAATAGTTGAAATAGGTTTTGATACGTGGTCTTTAGTTTTTCGGTGCTTTGCTTTAGTTCACGTACATACTGGCTGTTTGTAGTTGGCCTTGTTGTCGGAACCTCTTCCATTTGCTTTAGGCGTTCATACCAGATAGTAAAGGGCAGCAGACAGCTGTGCATGTTGTGTCCCAGATGCAGGTAGGGATTGTCTGATGTTTCGGGAGTTAGCACAACGGGCAGCGGTTTACCATCTCTAATATATTCAAAGGTATCTAACACAAATTCAGTGATATTGTCGTAGGTGAGTGTGTTGTAGTTAAGTTGAGAAAGGTCTGTAACGGGTTGCCCCAATTCCTCGCGCATGCGCTTTTCAACATTGGCATAGCTTACCCCTTCCATTATCATGCATTCTAGGTAATAGCCCAACTTGTCGCAGCTGTTATCTGCCAGATAGATAACCTCCTTTGCTCCGAAAATGCTGACTATACTAAATAGGTCTTTCCTAAAATCGAAAAGCCAATCACAGCAATCCATTTCATAGATAAGATTATACCTGTATATGGTTCCGATCACACAGGCGGCAGGATAAAGGTCGATATGGTAACCATAAGGGCCATAAAACGATACTATCAACGGATCCTGTCCGTCTCCACCGTATGGTAGCGGATTTTCTGCCATCACTTCATATCGCCAATCTCCTTGGTCTTCATGATATTGCCCATTGTGCCAAATTTTTGCGCGCTCTAATTCCAAGCTCTCTAGTTTCTCTAGCAGAACTTTCCAATCGTGGTGCGTTTCCTTACCCGTTAATTGGGTATTGGCTAGTGCATAAAGGGTGGTTGCCATGAGATTGTCATTTAGGCGTTGAGCGTCTGTGGGGTTTCACAGGAACTGGTTTCGGTCCCGGTTTCGGGTATTTTGGGTTAGCAGGTGGGTTCGGTCTTGGTGTTGAACGTTTGTGCGGTTTTACTGGAACTGTCTTTGGCATAGTAAATAAGTTATTAGTTAATACGCTGGCAAGAAACCAGTGCCGACCGTAACCTATTTACGTTCTTCTCTTCTTCTTTTCAATTTTCAACAAAGGAGCAGTATACTCATTATACAGCTCAAAAAGGAACTCAATCCGTTCCGTTTCATTGGTAAACGCCTTGGTGCGGTAGCATTTATCCACCGCTTTGTCCAATGCCTGGTGGGCTTTAACCAGATTTGGCGGCATGGTAAGCGGGTCGTACAGATCGGCCAATGAAGAGCCGGACCCTGAGGCACTCGAAGGGTCGTTTCCCTGATATTTCGCCCGTGCATCCAATACCGTCTGTGCCTTTGCTTCCACTTCCTTCTTCTGTTTATCGCTGGGGTCTTTGGGCCATGGGTAGTTGTTGTAAACGATTGTGTTTGAATATCGAAAATCGCTTTTCAGTCTTCCGCAGACATACTTTACCCAAGCCATATGCATGGAAGATGTGAGCATACCAAAATGATAAGTTGTAGCATTAGGAACAAGCTGTATGGTATTGCTTGCCACCACTTCTGAGCTCAAATAGGCTATCGGAATGTATTTCCTTCTTTCAGACGATACTTCTGGAACAGCCAAATAATCCGTTTCAGGTTGTGAAATTTGCCCGAACAACGTTGCTGTTTCTGCCTTTTTGCGTGTTGAAGGAGCCTTGCTTGCCAGCCGCATCGCCTTTACGCCATTTACCCGCTCCATAACCTTGGGCATCTTTCGCAATTCACTGGGATCAATCCCTACCAGCCAAAGGCAGTATCTATAACTATCATGCAATAGATCTCTGCCGCTTAAGAATGGTCTGATCCACTTTTCGGCATTTGGTTCTAGTTCTAAAAAGGCATCTTTCTGAGCTTCATCATCAAAAAGAAAATTCCCTCCATCTGTAGGCTTATTCCCCCAGATCATTTTTGGTATATCACAAATCGGAGTACTTTGATTTCTAATAATTGCATCTGGAGCATCAACTAAATAAGGATTGATGTTTTTGGCTTCCACTTCTAATGGTTCTCCTTTTATATCTTCATAATCGAAAATTTTCTTTCGGTTACGGTTTATAAGACCAAAGCCAATGATAACCACATGAACAGCTGCCTTGCCTCTAGCCTCATTACTCCAATTAAAAGTACGATGAGCAAATCCAATTTTAACCTTATAACGGTTTAGCATTTCATTCCAAAGCAATCCGACTTGTTCTCCTTGCGAAATAGAATTCGTTGAAACAAAAGCCACTTCAACTTCACTGTTCTGGATGTACTCAGCCGCTTTGATATACCAAGCGCTCACATAATCTAAAATACCAGCGCCTTTAACCTGATGGAAGATCAGTTTCATGTCTTCTTTCTGCTCGGCATTTTGATAGTGGTGTCCCAAAAAAGGCGGATTACCCAATATATAATCAACCTTTCCGCTCATGCGGGGCATTTCAGTCGGCAGCTGGCCCCTTGTAATATTCACGCCCTTGGTATATACATTGAGCTGGCCGTAATGCTGCAAGGGTTCCGAAACCTGAAAGATGTTGGTCTGATCGGCAGTAACATCCAAAGTGGCAGCATCTACCAAGGTTCCCCAATCAATGCGAAGTGCGTTGCCGTGTACAATAGTGGCGCTTTTGGTAAGCGGGATCCGTGCATAATAGTTACCAAATTCATCGCCAATGCGCATGTTCATTTGGTGATCCATCAACCACATGGCCACCTCCGCAATTTTAGCAGGCCATTCGTCATACTCAATGCCGTAAAATTGGTCCACGTTTATCCATATCACCTCGCCAATGCCCGTAACCTGTTGGTTTTTATGCTGTACACGAAGCACTTCCAGTTCTAGCAAACGCAGTTCACGGTAGGTAATAACCAAGAAGTTTCCGCAACCACAGGCAGGGTCTAAAAACTTGAGCGTGCCTAATTTGTGATGAAAGGCCTGTAGCTTTTTACTGCTCTTCTTCACGTTTTCAAACTCCTCCCATAGTTCGTCCAAGAACAGCGGCTTTATCAGCTTCAGAATGTTGGTTTCGCTGGTGTAGTGCGCCCCAAGGTTTCTGCGTTCTTCGGGGTTCATTACGCTTTGGAACATGCTACCAAAAATGGCGGGCGAAATCTTTCCCCAATCCAAAGCGCAGCATTTAAGCAGCAGTTCGCGCATGTGGGTATTGAAGGCCGCAATGCTCAGTTGTTCTTCAAACAGGCTTCCGTTCACATACGGGAAGGCATCCAGCTGCTCGTCCAACGATTTTTGCCGCTTGCCTCTATCCGTGTTCAGCACTTGGAAGAACTGCGCCAACGACATACCAAGGTCGCTGCCGTCTTCGCGCGTCCGTTGTTCGATGTAATCTTTAAAAAGGTCTTTCTCAAAAATGCTCGTGTCGTCTGCAAACAGGCAGAACAGCAGCCGCACCAGAAAAACTTCCAACTCGTGCCCTTCATAACCGCTTTCTTCCAACTCATCGTGCAACTTGCCCATCAGTTCGGCAGCCTTCACATTCACCGGGTCTTCTGCCTTGTATTGCTTTTTCTGATAGCCAGCAATGAAACCGAACAGCTTTACCTCTTTGTGAAAATCGGAAAGCGCAAATTCGTGTTCGGTCTTTTCGTCTAGGTCATACAATTTGAACCGCGCAAAGTCGCTGACGAGAATGTACTTGGGCAGTTCGTGCTCTTTCAGTCCAGCAAAATAATCGGTAGCTTGTTCGTAGGCACTATCGAGGTTCTTGCCCAAGCTCTTATGTTCTACTAAGAGCGTTCCTTTCCACAAGAGGTCAATAAACCCTTGGTTGTGGTTGAGCTTCTTAACGGGCTCTTCAAACGTGGCTACCCTTCTGCGGCTAATGCCGAACACATTGAAGAAGTCGTTCCAGAAGGAGTCTTTTTCTGCACGTTCGCGTTCTTCTCCTTCCCATTCCTTACTGAAGCGCAAGGCGCGGTCTTTTATCTCATTCCAACTTAGTGCGGCCATTTGAATAACACGGTTTGAACAAAGCTAAACTACTTCCTTGCGAAACGCCTCGCAATGTTGAAAATTCTGAATCATTTTAAGCAAAGAATATGGTTGAAGTCGTAACCTATTTACGTGCTGCGTTTTATCGGTTCAATCGTTGCTAGCCCCAATCCTGCCATATTTTTCTTCTCAAAGCTCATATTCGGTTTCTGAATGGTCATAACTTGTTCAGAAACATCGTGAACCTCCTTCTCAACACACATAGGTAATTTTTGAACGGTCGTAGCCACTTTTTTAATGCTCTGCACAATATTCTGAAAGCCCGTAGGTCATTATATGCGACCATCAGCAACATTCTGAAATGCAAGAAACCCCTTCTTTTTTGGGCTGATAGGAACGCTCAAAACAAAAAATGCATGTAAAAACGGTACTTGGATTATTACCTTAAGAACAAGAACTAATGGCAGATCGAAGACCACAGGCGTTGTACAACTGTTCGCAAAATGAACGGCTCTGGCTATGGCAATTGCGGGATTACAAAGCACTTACCTGACCGATTAGCAGTTAGTTTGTTTTGAGTAAATACTTTCTTTTAGCAATTTAGCCCGCATTTGCTATAGCCGATGTTGTGCGTTCGTATTTTGTACGTTCTGGAAAATCTAATACTTCATTTATTCTCTAATCAATTTTTAGCTTACTCGTTTCATACATAACGAGCAGTTTTAAATTGTCCAATAGCTGCCTATCAAGATGTTGGCTTTGTAGCAGCGTTTACCAAATTCCAAAATTCTTCCCTGTTATTGGTGCGAGGAAATTCCGTTATGGGAACTTTTACGTTTAAAAACTTGCACAATGGTTCCCATCCTTCCTTTACCTGATATATTAGTAATTGGTCGGGTGGGATTAAATCCTGGACTGCTTTATTATGTGCTTCATATCTTTCTGCCAGGCCATCGAAATCAAGACCCATTGAAAAACCAGATTTTTCAATAACCTTCACCACCATATTGAGCCATTCCTGAACTGGAGCAGGTGCGTTTTCCCGGTCGGTAAGCAGTTTGTAGATAGTAGAACCAAAGCTCTCAGCCCAAGACTCCTTGCTTCGGTGTGTTAAAATAAACTTAGCATTCGGATAATTTTTAAACAACTCTTTGTAAAAGGCAGCTGTAGGCCAATCAACTGCGCTTTGCATTCCTTCATATACAGCTTCAAAGTTGGTCGGATTATTCAATGCCTCATTCCATAAAGGCAGTTGACTTGGCATGTTTTGAGCCACACGCTCCATGTGGTGGCAAGGTCCAAGTTGAAGTTCTTCCAGTGCTGTTTTCAACGAATAGGTTCCTGTTCTACCAAGACCAAATCCAATAACTTTCAATTCCATAATAATAAATTTTGTTTAACAACTACCTACTCTAATCGGTTTTCGGCTTACCCGTTTACTATTGCTTTCGTTTTTTCAGTATGACGCACAACGTGTGCTGCTATAAAATTAGGGCTTTAAATTCCTTCGCCCTGTCGCCCGAAACAGAACCTTGTAAAACTAACAAAGACTTGCGTATTTCTCGTCACGCCCTGATTTTATAGCAGGTGTTGGCGTTCGTTCTGGTTCTTCGTGTCGCACTGTCAAAAAGTGATTTCCTGTCGAGAAAGCCGAAGTTGTTTTAAACATTTTGAGTTTGATTTCGTCAGTTTCGGGTCGGAATGTCACGGTTGATTGTCGATTTGATAATGCTTTTAAAACTTCGTCCGCGTTATTTCTGTCAACGGTTTCGCCACTTGAATTACCAAAAATTGTAAACGCTTTGTCGCAGCGCAAAATGTCAAAAGACGTTTTCGTTTTCATGTCGTCAGCGACTTGTCGTTGTCGTTCTGTCGGTCGGTTTGTTGTCCGTCAGTTTCAGCGTAGAAACCGCTAAGTTCTTTGTCCAGAGACGTACTGTCAAACGGAGGCCCAGAATGAACGCCAACTCTACGCTATATGCATGATCGGTTGGGCGAGTTACACCGAGAACCAACCGGATTCCGAAGCGTTCAACACGCTTTACACCGCGCTTGCATCAAAAGCTCCTATTCTGCCGATTCCGAAAGTCATTTCTTCCACCGCGAAGGGTTCTGACCTGTATGGAACACTCGGTAAACATATAATGTGTGTTCTCTTTCTGCGTAGGTATAGAGAATAACATACGGAAACCTACGCATGGGTAATCGATGATAATTCTGATAAACCAACTGAAATGCCAATGGTCTGGATTTGGCACTGTCTAATGCTGACACCAATTCTTTCAGAAAATCTACTCCAAGATCAAGCAGTTTTTCTTCATACCAATCATACGCGAATGCAAGGTCGTTTTCGGCCTCTTCTGATAACTGCACTTTCATATCGTTCAGGATTGTGATGCGGCTGGGCGCTTCCTGATTCGTGCAATAACGTCATCCAATGAGCTGAACGAACCTTCTCCCCGTTCGTGCCTCAGCTTCTGCGCATCCAATTCAGCTTTTTGTTTGTCGCTTAGCACAAATTCATTGTTTGCGTTCAGCAATTCCAGAACGTGGTCAAGGAAAGCCTCGTCATCAACTAGCAGCAGTTGCTGCAGCACTTCCAGTTTTTTCGTTTCCAAGCTCATTGCACGTGTTTTTTGTCCGAAACGAATTTACGGGTTATTTGGTGTGCAGGGCTAATGCGGCAAGGCCTGAGCAACAGATTCGGTGACCTGCAACTAGGTTTTTAAAATAGGAGTGCCTGAAAAGAAGGGGTTCGGGATGTGATCGTTTTTCAAGTAGCTGATCCACTTCCATGCTCTTGTTCACTGGCAATTCTGAAGGAGCCTGCCCTGAGCGAAGTCGAAGGGATGAAATGATTGTAGCCCTCCGCTTCTGATGTCCAAAGGCTTGTGGTCAGATAAATCATTCCTGAATGGTGCCATAGGCTCACAGGGCTGGTTACTAGACTGATTTACAATGAGTTACACCTTGTTTCCGTGTGGCTTTATTTCAAGCCCGATAAGACAACATATAGAAATTTTAGACATTCGGGTTCATCGAGAATCCAAAGTGGCTTAAAAGCCAATTAAACGGTCTTTTTGAAGACGTAGGTAACGCTGGAGCATCCTCCATGGGCATTCAGGGCCTTCATATTGGAAAGACATCCGATAATGAATGCTCTCATCCATCCGAAAGCGGTTTTCAGAATTCCTGAACCGCCAGCATTTTTTTCACTCAGCAGACTCACATAAAAAGAATCGAACCACATCGGTTTGATGGTTTCCAGCCGAAAGCCATGAGCGGCCATCAGGGTTTCAATAGTCGCGGGATTGAAATGGTAAAGATGGCGCGGCACGTCATAAGCGGCCCAATTGCTCTGGTAGAATGCAGCATCATAAGAAGTATGGTTTGGCACCGCGATAACCAGAACGCCATCATCTTTCAGTATTCGATGGAACTCTTGTATGGTTGTTTGCAATCTGTGCACATGCTCCAATACATGCCAAAGGGTTATGGCTGATTTGGATTCAGTTTCCACGGCAGACAGCTTATCCACCAATGTGATCTTTTTACTCTTTTCTGTTATCTTCTGACGGGCATTCGGGTCTGGCTCGAAGGCTGAAACAGACCACCCGTTCTCTACCAGTTCTGCCGAAAAGTCTCCGCTGCCCGCACCATAATCCAGCATGCTTTTCTCCGCTGTCAGTCCCTCAAGGAAAGCCCGTTTCTGCTTTAGCGTGTAACCTTTAACCCAACCGTACAACGTAAAAAGCAACCCCGATCTGGTATCGGTGTGAGACACATATTCTGGGCTGTCGTAGTATTTTCCAATGGCGTTCTCATCAGGCCGCGGATTGGTGAAAAGCAGTCGGCACTTGGCGCATTCAACAATCAGAAAGGAAGCTTTCGAGCAAGTAAAATCTGTGCAGTAAAGCGTTTGCTGAAAAGAATCATGCCCGCAGGAAGGGCATGAGTTGAGGGTTTCTAAAGAATGTTCCACGTGAAACTATTTACCTAAATGAACGAGTAAAACTGAAATATCAGAAGCAGAAACACCGCTGATTCTCGATGCCTGACCAATGGATTCTGGTTTGATCTTATTGAGCTTTTGTCTCCCTTCTGCGGATATGGATTGAAACTCGGAGTAGTTGAAATCAGGTTTCAACTTAATGTTTTCAAAGCGCAGTATTTTATCAGCTGAATCTTGTTCCTTTTGGATGTAACCGCTGTATTTCGCCTGTATCTCCACCTGTTCAATCACTTCCTTATTGGCGCTCACGGAGTGAATGGTATTCGCCACGGAAGGGATGGATGCGATCATGGATGGCAGATCCACTTCGGGTCGCGAAATAAGCGAATATGCCTTCAGCTTTTGACTCACGGGCTGACTGGTTCGATTGGTCAGATAAGGGTTGCTTTCCGTTGTTTCTAAGCTCAGTTTGCCAAGCAACTGCTCAATGGCGTTTACATCATTAACTTTTGCTTCCACCTGCCTCAGCCTTTCGTTTGAGGCAAGCCCCAGCTGGTTTCCAATGGCCGTCAAGCGGACATCTGCATTGTCCTGTCTGAGAAGAATGCGATGCTCTGCACGCGATGTGAACATGCGATAAGGCTCTTCCGTGCCTTTGGTGATAAGATCATCAATGAGCACTCCGATGTACGCCTGAGACCGCGTTAGAATGAACGGGTTTTTTGAGGTGATGTTCTGATGGGCATTGATGCCAGCCATCAGGCCCTGACAGGCCGCTTCCTCATAACCCGTGGTGCCGTTTATCTGTCCTGCGAAGAAGAGGTTCTTCACCAGCTTCGTCTCCAATGTATGGGTCAGTTGCGTGGGTGGAAAATAGTCGTATTCAATCGCGTAACCTGGACGGAATATCTTCGCCTTTTCCATCCCAGGAATCTGTCGCAAAGCCGCATATTGAACATCCTCTGGCAGGGAAGTGGAGAACCCATTTAGGTAAACCTCCACCGTGTCCCAACCTTCAGGCTCTACAAAAAGCTGATGACGGTTCTTATCAGAAAAGCGTTCAATCTTATCCTCTATCGAAGGACAATATCGTGGGCCGATTCCTTGTATTCGGCCCGTGAACATGGGGGACTTTTCAAATCCGCCACGGAGAACATCATGCACAGTTTCGTTGGTATATGTTAAATAGCAGCTGCGCTGTTCTGTAAGTTTGGGTGTGTCGGAGAAGGAGAATTTGCTGGGATTCTCATCCCCAGGCTGTTCTTCCATCACAGAATAATCAATGGTTCTACCGTCTAGCCGTGGAGGTGTTCCCGTCTTCATTCTGCCACTTTCAAAGCCTAACTGATGTAAGTTTTCCGTCAGTCCTGTGGCAGCTCTTTCAGCACTTCTTCCACCACCAAAATTCTTCTCCCCGATATGAATCAATCCATTGAGGAAAGTCCCGTTGGTAAGTACAACCGCGCTGCATTTGAACTCCAATCCCAAAGCGGTTTTTACTCCAGTAATAGCACCTTTTTCTACAACAACTTCGCTAACGGTGTCTTGCCAAAAATCTAGATTCTCTGTCTGCTCAAGCATCATTCGCCATTCATAAGCGAATTTGTAACGGTCGTTCTGCGAACGCGGGCTCCACATAGCAGGTCCTTTAGAACGATTCAGCATTCTGAACTGAATCATTGACTTATCCGATACAATTCCGGAGTAACCGCCAAGAGCATCAATCTCACGGACAATTTGGCCTTTTGCTACACCACCCATCGCTGGATTGCAAGACATTTGAGCAATGGTGGCCATGTTCATTGTAATGAGCAACGTACTGGAACCAAGATTGGCAGCCGCAGCCGCAGCTTCGCAACCAGCATGCCCGCCACCAACAACAATTACATCATATTGCTTATGCATAACTTGGGTTCTGTTTCACGTGGAACAAATGTAAATAGTTGAAAACCAAAAGGTTAAATCAACTAAAACGCGCGCAAAGATAGATAAAAATCCTCTTTGGATGTCATTTCCTCCTTGGCGCTGATTGTCTTGTCGGTATAACCAAGCAAATGGAGCGTTCCGTGAACAATGATTCGGTGTAGTTCATCAACCATATCAGCACCGACTGATTGAGCGTTTTCTTGGACCCTGTCAACGCTGATGAATACGTCTCCTGAGATGGCGGTTTCTTCACTATAATCGAAGGTGATTACGTCTGTATAGTAGTCGTGATTAAGGTGTTTTCTATTAACCTCCAGCAGGTAGTCATCGGAACAAAGGATGATCGAAACTTCGGAAAGCGTTTTACCTTCTTTTTGGCAAACAGAAATGAGCCAATCGGTAATTTGAGATTCGTTGGAAACGGAAAAATTGGTTTGCTCCGAGTAGAACGAAACAAGAGACATTTAGCCGACTTTGAACTTCATTTCGACCCTCGTTCCGTTCTCAGAAAACTCAACTTCATCAGCCAAATGCTTCATAAGGAACACGCCACGGCCGCTAATTTTTTCGAGGTTTTCAGGATCCGTAGGGTCTGGTAGTGATTCGTGATCAAACCCCTCGCCTTCGTCCTGCACGCTGAATGAAAGGCGGTCGGCACGCTCAACAAATTCCATGTGGACCTTCTTGTCTGGATTCTGACGATTGCCATGGTTGATGGCATTGTTCACCGCCTCGGTAACGGCAATGAGGATGTTTCCGTAGTAATCCTCATCCACAGAAAACTTCTTGCAAACGTCATCTACAAGTTTTTCGGCAATGACAATGTTGTCGGCCTTCGAGTCAAAATTCAGGCTTTGTTTTTCCATTAGTGCGGCTATTCTGCCTGCTTCTTGAAATACTCATCAACCTTATCGCGATAGAATGGATTCAGGTTGGGCGGAACGGTTCTCAGCAGTTCAGTCTCATTATTTTTCTGCCTTATATACTCGAAAAAGATTTCAGGGTTACCATAATCTTCACTTTTTGCCTCTTTCGATTCCCTGCGCTGTTCCTGCTCGCGTTCGCGCTCTGCGGATTCGGCTTCCAAAAGCTTTGTCAGGATCTCCTGCTGACGCATCAACGTTTCCCGCGTTATCATTTTGTTCACGAGGTCGGTTTCGGTCTGTTCCATCAGTTCTTGCAGCTTTTTCATGTCGCCCGAACCACCTTTTCCGCCTTCTTCTTTCTTTAGTTGCGACTCATACTCACGCGCCATGTTCCGAAGTGCTTCTTGCTGCGCGGCCATTTGCGCCAACTGCTTGCTCATTCCTTTTCCACCTGCTCCCATTCCAGATTTTTCGCCTGGTTTTTTGCCGCCAGGAGACATCCCTTTCTTCATCTGCTCCAGCTGCTGATTCATTTGTTCCTGAAGTTTTCGCATCGCGCCAGCAGAAGGTTTACTGCCTTTTCCGCCCGGTTTGTTGCACGAGCCGGAACCGGGCATTTGAGAAGCCATTGCTTGCTGCATTTGCTGAACAGTTTCGCTGAGCAACAAGGCGAGGTTATTCAGAGAAGTAAGCGCAAACTGCTGTCGCGATAGGGCATCACCTGTTTTCCTGTCCGCCATATTTTGGATGGACTTTTTCATGTTGCTGTTAACCGAGCGAATCTCACGGTTGACAATGGTTTCAATCTGCGGAACACGCTTGCTCAACGCGAAAAGCGAATCTTCAATAAGCTTGCTGTCGTCTTTCAATTTGAGTTGCTCACGAGCCAAGTCTGTGTATTTCGGGTCGTTCTGATTGGTGACTTTAAGCGTGTTGATGAGCTTTTCCTCATCGAACGAAAGTGTGAGTAGATTCTCAACAATTTGACGCAACGCTTCCATGTCTTCTTGTGCGCCTTGCGCTTGCATTTGCATCATCATGTTGCCCATCTTTTGGGCCATGTTCTTCATTTGGTCAGCAGCCTTTTTCTGAGAATCCGAGGCCTTCTTGTTCTGGTCTTTTTCTAATTGCTCTTGACTTTCCTTCTGATTTTCAGAAACGGATTCCTCTTCATTCTCGAAATCCTCCATCTTGTTGGGATTTTCGAGGTCTTCGTTCTTCTTTTCGAGGTCGTCCATGTCCTTTTTAATGTCCTCGAACTTCTCGTTCAGTTCTTCTTGTTTTTGACTCAACTCTTCGTTCTCCGCAGACTTTTCTTTCGTTTCTTCCGATAGCTTTTCCTGCTCTTTTGCCAATTCCTCCAAACGCTCCATGGTCTGTTCGAGCTTCTGCTCAAACTCCAATTGTTTGAAGAGCTCAAGGCTTCTGTCGAGTTCCTTTTCCAAGTCTTCGTTAGATAGTTCGATGTCCTCTAGCAACTCCTGGGCCTTGTCCTTGGTCATTTCTTCCATGAGTTTTTCCATCTCATCAAAGAGCTTTTTCATCTCCTCAGACATTACTTCTTCAAACAGCTTTTCGAGCTGCTTTTGCTTCTCAACGAGTTGCGGGTCAAACTCCATCATCTCGTTCATCTTGGAATTTTTCTGCTCCGTTTTCTGCTGAACGTCCTCCATCTTCTTCTGCAACGCTTTTTGCATTTGCAGCACCTCTTTCATCTTTTCCTTGTCTTCCCAATCAAGATTTTTCTTATCCAGAAGGTCTTTCTGAATATCCTTGATGGACTTCTTCATTTCCTCCGCCATTTTCATGCTTTCAGAAAGTTCCTGCTTCAGTTTTTCACTTTTAGAATCATTCTCGGCAGCCAATTCATCCATAGTGGCAACGCGGTATGTGTTCTTTTCGGAACGCGATGACTTGCTGCCGTTTACGCCATCGTTATCCCAAACCTCGAAGTAGTATTCGATGGCATCGCCTGGGGCAAGACCAATTTGGGCCAGGTCCCAGAAGTGGAAAAAGGATTCTGATTTCTGATTCTTGGAAATACTGATGGCCTGTTCATTTTCTTCTTCAGTAGCGCCTGATCTGTCCAGCCGTTTGTATTTAAATACAAGTGAGGAGAAGCCATAATCATCCTTTATCTGGCCATTGAAATAGAGCTTTTTCGGGTTCAGCGAATCTTCAACGCCCATCACAGAAATGGATGGATAAAGATCAGGAACAACGGTAACCGTGTAGCGCAGCGAATCGCCCGCTTTCATAAATTCATTGGAGCCGACAACCGTGTATTCAGAACTCTGTTTGAATCGCTCTGAGAACGTAAATGTGTTTTCTGAAACGCGTTTTAGTGATTGGCTTTCATCTCCAATTACCACGTTAATTCCTTCGGTTTTGGCGGTGTTGAAAACCCAGCTTACCCGTGTTCCTTCGGGAATAAGAAGGTCGCCCGTGTTCTGGCGGTTCTCATTCGTTCGGCCAATGTATTTCGGGAATTCCAGTTCCACATCAAACCCAACGATGGATGGTTTTGGAAGCACTTTCAGCAAATGAGCGGAAGATTTGTAGCCGTTTCCGCTTAGCTGAAAATCAACGTTCTCTCGTGGCTGATGAAAAACGTAGGAGAATTTGGCGGCACTTAGCTTATTCATCAGCGTGCGCTTTCCGTCAACTTCTACATAAAGGTCGTTTGGCACTTCTTTTCCATCGAGCGAAACGAGCAATTCAAAGTCTTGAAGCTCAATAGTTGAAAGGTCTTTGTTCTGAATATTGAACAGAAACGGAGCAAGGTTTTCAAAGGCGGTGCGATGGTTGACGATCCTTCTTGTTCCTTCGGTGATAAGTGAAGGAGAAAAAATCAGTATGAGAATGAGTAGGAATAATGGTGGTACAGCATATCGCAGAAACTCTTTGTTCTGACCAAGGTCGATGGCGGTTGCAAACGGAACAGGTTTCAGTTCGGTAATCCGCTGGTCGATGCTTGCCATCAGCAATTCTGAGCTTGAACCTGAGGCTGACCGTTGAAGCTGCAGCGTGTTCAGCAAGCGGTCTTCAATAGTGGAGAAGTGTTTGCCAACAATGGATGCGGCTTCATCATACGAAATGCCTGGGCGGACTTTCCAGAGTTTAATCAATGGCTCGGCAACCCACATTCCAAAGGCGAAAAGTGAAACTCCAAGAAGCGAATAGAAGAACAGCGTACGGGCCGTGGTTCCGAAATGCCCGAAGTATTCCAAGGAAACAGACACGAGGAAAAACGCCACCAACAACCCGATGGTAAGCAGCGTTCCACGAATAAGCTGATTCAGATAATACTTCCGAATAAACTCATCTAATTTTTGAATTAACTGGTTGCTGTCCGCGCTCATCTTCTTCTCAACGCCTGCATGATTTTTTTGTTGCCGCGATGGGCAAAGGTATGGGTATTGAAGAAGTCCAGCCGCGATGCGTGAAATGTCTTTTGCGTAAGTTGCGTGCGGCAACGGTTTCACATAGCCGACTTGGATTATTTCTAAACAGAATTAAACGCATGTCTAACTCAACATTAGATTTCTCATGGCTTTCAGATTTGATTGCCAATATGCCAGAAGATCCGAAGCAAAGGCAAAACCTTTTTGAGATTGCTGGATTTCCACACCGAGAACAGGTAGTAAGCAACATGCTTGCTTTCTACTTCGATAAAACTCAACAACACGGGTTTCAGGGCTTATTCTTTTCCAGTTTGCTAAAACTGGCAGGAAACAAGCTTAAAGACCGTATTGATATTGAACTGTTCTCAGACGATTTTGATGTTTATCGAGAGTCTGACTACATAGACTTATTACTGGTTTCGGCAGATGCAAATGAGCAATGCTTGCCTACATGGACTGTCATTATTGAAAACAAGATGTATGCTGATTTATATAATGACCTTGAAGGATATTGGAATAGAACAAAAGCTAGAAGACCTGTAAGATTTCCTAGGCACCGAAACCTAGAAGGCATATGTCGTCCACTTGAGGATTAGATCCTTTCCAATGTTCGTAGAGTTTTTGTAGCTCTGTTGTTTGCGCTTCCGTAGGAGATTTTGAAATCTTTTCCAACCACGGAATCAGTCTTTTTCGCATAAGCTTACCCGATTTTTCTCCCCCAAATTGATCTTGTAATCCATCAGAATAAAGGAAGTATGTTTCTTGGTTCTTAAGTGGTATTTCTAGATCAACAAACGGAAGGTTTTCACAAAGGTACTGCTCTCCTATTCCTCGTCTGATGCCGGCAACATCCCTCGATTCGAATGGGCAAACGATTGTCAGCGGTCTTCGAGCACCAGAGAAAAACATCGTCCGGTTTAGCTTATCCACCAAACAGATTCCAATATCCATACCATCTGTTCCATGTTCATCTGAGCCCTCTTTTTGAAATGCCACACCAATCTTAGTGTCTAAAAACTCTAGAATTTCAGACGGTTTTTCAAGCTTGCAATCCAATACCGCTTGGTTCAAGTAATTATGACCCATCATTGACATAATAGCTCCCGGAACTCCATGCCCTGTGCAATCTGCAACCGCGATTAGCGCACGATTATCATCCAATTGGTAGAACCAATAGAAGTCACCACTTACAATATCCCGTGGTCGGTTAAAAACCATGCAGTTCGGGAAAAATCCGTTAAGTTCAGTTTTCGTAGGCAGCATGGTTTCTTGAATAGTACGAGCATATTCAATGCTGCTTGTAACCTCAGCGTTTTTTTCGGCTATCTCATTTTTTGCTTGTTCGAGATTATGTTTCGATAGTTCTTCCTGCCTGATTATTCTTCTTAAAACAGAGAACAATATCAATCCTACCACCGAAAGGAGAATGGCCGTAAAGCAGATATTCTTAACCGCATCGTCTTCAGCATACATAATAAATTCATCCAACGGGTAGTCTACCTGTAACGCGGCTATCTGCTTGCCAGAACTGTTCGTAATTGGGTGAATTGCAGAAAGCCAAGACCCATGCTCATCTTCAAAAGGAGGAATTGTGCCACCATGGGCATATGCGTTCAATAGTGCTTTTGGAGGAGTTGTGTATGGAAACCCATAAGGCTCATATCCATTACTTGCAGCACCAACGTAAAATGTATTTGAAAGTCCCTTTTGGGTCAGGGTGTAAATGGGTGTTGAGAGGTGGTTCAACTCTTGAACCGCGGCCAAAAGTTCATTAAGTTTTTCCAGGGATTTTGACTCAAATGGGATGGTGTCGAATGCCTCCAACGGAAACTCGGCAAAAACAGCCTCCAAGGTGTCTCCATCGATTTGAGAAACCAACGTGGAAACAATGCCATCTAGCGTTGCTAAAGCTCCTTGCTGCGCAACCTTTAAGTGATTTGTGTAACCAGTACGAATGAAGTGGTACGCGAGAAGAATCAACGCACCAAAAACAACCATGAAAATCTGAAGTCCAAACCGCTTTATGCCCATTACTAAGCAAGTTAGCGTCAGCCCCCACCACTTTGTGCCGCCCTAGCGACAATGCATAGCGTTACTTGCCTAGCATTCCTTTAATCATGTCGTTGGTTTCGGTAGCCTTTACTTTATCAATAACGGAAGCTATTCTTGACACCATAGATTTGGCCTCATCAGTCTCTTGCACTTCGGCAGATTGACGAAGCCCTATTAATACTTGAATTGAAGACAACCGCATCCACCAAGCCCCTTCATTTAGTGCTAAATTTTCCAGCAAATCCAATCCTTTCAACTGCGTTGCGATGTCTTGCTTCATCAGGTATTTCCCAAAAATCTGAACGTAAACATATTTGTTGTTTGGATTAGAAATCTTGTCAATTCCATTCACAAAGAAGTCCATTTGCTCTGCTGTTCCATTCTGAGAATAAAGCGAAGCGATAGAAGAGATAAGCGAGCCACTTGCATCCGACTCAGCACCTTTTGCCAAAGACAACGCTTTAGTCTTATCATAAGAAGCAATGGCTTTCAATGTCGAACCAAGAACCGTGTAAGATTGATCTTTCATTGCCCCTTCAACCACAGCTTGCACATTTGCGTCCGCGCCAAATTGGTCAGCCAAAGCTGCAATTGCCTCAGCTCGCACAACAGACTTTTCGTCCTTCTGTGCCATCCAGATTAGTTTGTTTTTCAAAAGAGAAGAATCTGCAACTGCCTTTCCTTTCAGTAATGTTAGCGCCTTTCTACGCGTTCCCCAATATGCGTCTTCCAACGTATTCAGAATAGCTTCAACCGCATCCGAATTTTCACTTGATTTTAAGCCGTTCATCGCCTCAGCCTTATCTAAGAACAGCGGAGCGTTCTTGAGCATAAAAATGTATTCTTCTTCTGTAAGTGTTTCTGACTTCGTGCCGAGTAGCATTTGCTCTGCATCCACTTTTACCAAAGACGGTTTCCCTAACACATCAAAATCAAAGGTTTGTTCTTGGTCTGTTAAGTCAATTCGGTAGCGCTTTACTGCACCACCGAAATAAACATCCACATCCATCGGGATTCTGTAAAGCGGGAACTCTTCCAAATCTTGCGTTTGCGTGATGCTAACGCTGTACTTTTTGGTTTCCTCATTGTAATTATGAGTAATCTCCAAACTCGGATAACCTTTGTCCAAGAACCATTGATTGAAAAACCAGTTCAGGTCAAATCCTGTGGTTTTCTCCATTGCTAAGCGCAACTGATGAATCTCTACAGATTGAAATTTATTCTCATTCAGATATAGATTCAATCCTTTATAGAACGCTTCATCTCCAATGGTTTTGCGGAGCATGTGAAGAATACGACCTCCCTTATTATATGAGTGCGCATCAAACATGTCTTCCTTATTCTCATAGAAATAGCGAATCATATCCACATGACCTGTTTGCGCAACAGATGCGATATACTGACGCATTTGTTCGTTACCGTGCTTGTCTGCTTCGTCACGTCCATGGCGGTGCTCCACCCACATGTATTCTCCGTAAGTAGCGAATGATTCGTTGAGAGGTAGGTTACTCCAGCTTTCGCACGTTACAAGGTCTCCAAACCAATGATGAAAAAGTTCATGTGCAATAATCTTTTCATTGTCGGCATCAATCAACTCGCGCTGGGTTCTCTGAAGGAATTCACCATGAATGGTTGCTGTAGTGTTTTCCATAGCACCAGAAACATAATCTCGAACTACAATCTGACTATACTTTTCCCATTCATAAGGGAAATCCAGCACATCCGAATAGAAATCGAGCATGTTAGGAGTCTCGCCAAAAATGGCTTTTGCGTGTGGTTCAAAAGCTGGTTCAACGTAATAATCTACATCAATACCATTCCATTTATCCTTAACTACAGCAAATTCGCCAACGGCCATCATGGTCAAATAAGGCGCGTGTGGCTTTATCTGCTTCCACTGGTCTGTTCTAGTTCCGTCACCGTTTGGTCTAGAACTTACAAGAAGTCCGTTTGAAAGGGTTGAATACCGACTATCAACAGTAATCTTAATGTCCTGCGTCATATTCTCATTCGGAGAGTCGATAGTCGGAAACCAACAAGAGCTTGACTCCGTTTCGCCCTGTGTCCAAATCTGCTTTGGCTTGTCTTTTTCTTCTCCAAGCGGATTGATGAAATAAAGTCCTTTGGCATCGGTAATGGCTGCGCTTCCCTCAGCTTCTAATTCCTCTGGTTTGGCAACGTAATCGACCCAAACCGTCAATGTTTCGTTACGGGTGTATTTTTTATCAAGTTCGATATAAATCTTCTTGTTGTCATACGTGTACTTGAGCGATTGCAACTTCCCGTCCTTTTTCAGGCTCACCGCCAGAAGGTCAAACCCTTTCGCATCCAACGTCAACTTGTTGGTTGCGTAGAAATATGGCTTCAACGTTAACTCAGCTTTTCCAGAAAGTTGTTGTTTCTCCCAATCAAAGCGCACATCTAACGTTGTGTGGATAAGGTCAAATGTTCGTGTGTTGGAAGCCTGGTATTTCAGCGTTTCAGCTTCAATTGGTGCTTCAACCACCTCTTCAACATCTGAGGCAGCAGAAGCAACGGCTGTGGTGTTTTTCTGTGTTTTGCAAGCGCTGAAACCTACAGTTACTGCTAGAAGTCCAATAATCCAACTATTATTCTGTGTAAGAATTCTCATTCTATTCTTTTTCTTTGAGTTTTCGTGTTGGCGGCAAAAGTAGTTTTTGACTACGTAACTCAATGATATTTAGCGACTTTTAAAAAATGCTGAAACAGCCATTATCAATATTCATGTATTGATTCTTGGTAATGTTTCCCAGCATTCTTTCAATTTCATTTTGGAAAATTGGTACATGCCCATGAATAATCACTCTTTTCTGAAGCCAATTATAATTTATTGAATTGTACCAGTTTCTGCTCCAAGCCATATTAGTTGTGCAGTCCAATGGGTTTTCATAGTTGAAGTTTAGCCCAGCATGAACGAAAATGTGGTTCCTATTTTTGGAAATACGGTCTTAGATTGTGAAACCAATTGATGTACTTTTTTTCCAACTGATTAAAGTGCTTTATACCAAAGCTGTTTAGTGTTTCAGCAGCTCCTTCCGTCCATTCTTCTAATTCTATGAGAGTCAAAAACCATTTCTTCATGGTTTCCTTTTATGGTATGTAAATTATAGCCCCTTTCTTTTAGATCTATCAAGTAATTAATTACCTTATTACTGTTTGGGCCTCTATCAATGTAATCACCCAAAAAATAGATTTCATCGTCATTTGATAGGCCAATCTTATTTAGGAGTTCCCTCAGCGTAAAGTAACAGCCGTGTATGTCTGCGATTACATATTTATTCACGCCATTATGTGTTTTATCATTTCAGACAAACATCAAAACAGTTACCGACATCGGTTGTCGGAATGTGTTTTAAGATTTGCTCAACTCATTTGTTCAAACACATGGAAAGCACTCAATAAAATTCCGCTTTATGAAACCGTAAATCAGTTTATATGCGATTTGATCGGGCATCCAGAATATGATTCGTTACCACGTAGCTTCGTCTTTCCAAAAGAGCTACCCAAAAAAAGTATTCTCTTCCTCGGCCTTCAATCGCCCAAGTCGGAAAAAAAAGGACACAGCTTAAAAATCTATAATCAGGAACGGGATAAGGATGAAACCCCCTATTTCAAGCTGTTTGAGGAAATAGCCGAATACTGCAATACCCCGTGGGCTCATCTGAATCTGCTCTTCTTCAGAGAAACGAAGCATAATTGCATTGATGAACTGTTGAAGAAGGAAGTAGGTATTCAATTTATATGGGAACAACTGAAAATTACCGATCAGTTCATTCGGCAGATAGATCCTGAAATTATTGTGGTGAACAATGCTGAGGCAGCTAAATTTATGGGGTTCAACAAAATGGTTCAGAAGGATGTTTGGCTCGGTTACGACTTCGTATTTGACAATGCCATAGGAACATATTATTGGAACCGAACACCCGTCAGTTCTTTAACGATTTTCGTCACTTCTTCTACCTTCTTTGAGATGTCCGCCCTGGTGGGCCCACGAAAAGCCATCTCATTTGAGGCGGTTTTTTTGTTTCCTGGAATATCCAAAACGTTGTTTTCTGATAGCGTTAAGCATTGGTTAGATTACAAGTTTCAGCACAAGCCGAATAATTACCTTAGCACTTCCAAAATCAGGGATGACAAACAATCAACTAAAAGCGTTAAGACGACCCATCGACCAAGTTGGTGTAGAGGAACGCGTTGCTCGATTTCAAACTAGAAGCATAAAAACAGAGGCGAAAATTCAGGGCTTGAAAATGGCTTTGAAAATGGTTGACCTCACCACTCTGGAAGGAAAAGACACGGAAGGAAAAGTGCGTCAGATGTGTTATAAAGCAATCCATCCGCACGATGCGCTGCCTGATCTGCCGACTGTTGCTGCCGTGTGTGTTTACCCAACTTACGTGGCTATTGCGAAGGATGCGCTGAAAGGAAGCGATGTGAAAGTGGCTTCGGTCGCTACGGCTTTTCCTTCGGGAAATTCATCCCGAAAAATCAAATTGGCCGACACCAAGATTGCGGTCGATGCTGGGGCGGATGAAGTGGATATGGTGATTTCGAGAGGCGAATTTCTTTCTGGAAATTACAGTTTTGTGTTTGATGAAATTGCAGCCATTAAAGAGGCTTGCGGCAACGCCCGATTGAAAGTAATTCTGGAAACTGGCGAACTTTCTACGTTGGATAATGTGCGTCACGCAAGCGATATTGCGATGTTGGCAGGGGCAGATTTTATCAAAACCTCCACAGGAAAAATAAGTCCGGCCGCGACCATGCCCGTTACCTTGGTTATGCTGGAAGCCATTCGTGATTTCTACTACGAAACGGGCAAAATGGTAGGCATGAAACCAGCTGGTGGAATTAGCAAAAGCAAGTTGGCGTTACACAATTTGGTAATGGTGAAAGAGACGTTGGGCGATGCTTGGTTAAGCAATGAATGGTTCCGTTTCGGGGCCAGTAGCTTAACGAATGACGTGCTGATGCAATTGGCAAAACAGGCCGAAGGCCGATATCAAGGATTGGATTATTTCAGTAAAGACTGATGGCAAAAAAGACAGAAACTAAGCTCGATTTCGGTTCTAAATGGGACTATTCTGCGGCACCTGAAAGTGCGGGGCACGCTTCCATTAAAGAGGAATACGGATTATACATCAACGGAAAATTCGAGAAGGCTGAAGGCGGAAAGAAGTTCGCTTCTACCAACCCAAGCACAGACGAACACATTGCTTATTTCGCAGAAGCATCCGATAAGGATGTGGATATAGCAGTAAAAGCTGCGCGAAAAGCGTACAACCAAGTTTGGGGACCAATGGCTCCGAAAGAACGGGCGAAATACATTTTCCGAATTGCCAGATTGATACAAGAACGAGCGCGTGAGTTTGCGGTACTGGAAAGTATTGATGGCGGAAAACCGATAAGAGAAAGCCGGGATGTGGATGTGCCAATTGCGGCAAACCACTTTTTCTATTATGCAGGTTGGGCAGATAAATTGGAATACGCTTTCCCTGGAAAAACAGCCAAACCAGTTGGTGTAGCCGGGCAGATCATTCCTTGGAATTTCCCTTTGTTGATGGCCGCATGGAAGATTGCGCCAGCATTGGCATGTGGAAATACGGTAGTGCTTAAACCAGCGGAAACTACTCCACTTACGGCTATGAAATTGGCTGAACTCATTCACGATAGCGGATTACCTGCCGGGGTGGTGAATATCGTGACTGGCGCTGGAGCAACGGGTGCGGCTATTGTCAATCATCCAGATGTGGATAAAGTGGCTTTCACGGGTTCAACTGGTGTTGGGAAAATCATTCAGAAAGCCATTGCTGGAACGAAGAAAACGGCCACATTGGAACTTGGCGGAAAAGCGGCCAACATCATTTTTGATGATGCGCCCATCGACCAGGCAGTTGAAGGCATTATCAATGGGATTTTCTTCAATCAAGGACATGTTTGTTGTGCTGGTTCAAGGCTTTTCGTTCAGGAAAATGTGAAAGACATCGTCATCAAGAAACTGAAAGACCGTTTGAGCACTTTGATTGTCGGTGACCCAATGGACAAGAACACGGATGTGGGTGCCATCAACTCAAAAGAGCAACTCGATACCATCAATAAGTATTTGAAAATTGGTGTGGAAGAAGGTGCTGAGATTTATCAGCCGAACTGCACACTTCCGAAAAAAGGAAACTGGTGCAAGCCGACCTTGTTTCTAGAAGCTTCACAAAGTCACAGAATTGTGCAGGAAGAAATTTTCGGACCTGTTCTTACGGTTCAGACTTTTAGAACAATTGATGAAGTAATCGATAAAGCGAACAATACGCCATTTGGCCTTTCGGCAGGCGTTTGGACTGATAAAGGATCGAAGATTTTCAACCTTACAACTAAGCTGAGAGCAGGGATAGTTTGGGCGAACACTTTCAACAAATTCGACCCAACATCACCTTTCGGTGGATATAAGGAAAGTGGTTATGGCCGCGAAGGCGGGTTGCAAGGATTATCACCGTATGTAAAATTGACTTAACTGTGGTTTAACCGCAAAGACACGGAGGTTTCGCAAAGGGCGCAAAGAAAATGATTGTCAATCCAGCAATATTAACTGAGAACGAACTCGCCACTGAGGTTATTGGCTGTGCCATAACGGTTCATCGGAGTTTGGGTCCAGGGCTGTTGGAAAATGCTTATCAACAGTGCTTAGCGTATGAGCTGAAAAATCTCGGATTAAGCATTGAGGTTGAAAAACCGATGCCATTGATTTATGATGAAATTGAAATGGACTGTGGTTATCGGGTTGATATTCTGGTTGAGAAAAAACTGATATTGGAATTGAAGGCAGTTGAAGCATTGAATGATGTTCACCTTGCACAAACGCTTACATATTTGAAATTGAGCGGTTGTAAGCTTGGATTACTGATGAATTTTAACGTTGCAATCCTCAAGAACGGAATAAAACGAGTAGTAAATAGATTATAACTCCGCGTTCTTTGCGCAAACTTTGCGCCTCTGCGGTTAAAGAATAAACATGACAAGATTGACAGTCAACAAAACATACAAGATTTACATCGGAGGCAAGTTTCCAAGAACGGAAAGCGGTCGGTTTTATCCTGTACCGCTAAAAGACGGAACAGTAACCAACATCTGTCTCAGCAGTCGGAAAGATGCCAGAAATGCGGTAGTTGCAGCCAGAAATGCGTTTGAAGGTTGGAGCGGCAGGGCGGCATTTAATCGAAGCCAAATCCTATACCGAATAGCTGAAATGCTGGAAGGAAGGAAAGCTCAATTTGTTGAAGAGTTGATGGCTGTTGGCACTTCGACAGGCTCAGTAACCGAGGCAGCTGCAACTAAAGAAGTGGAAGCATCCATAGACCGATGCGTTTATTTTGCTGGTTGGTGCGATAAATACACCCAATTATTCGGAAGCATTAACCCAGTTGCTTCTTCACACTTCAACTTTAGCGTGCAAGAACCAACTGGTGTTGTTACGATTGTGGCTCCAGAAAACCCATCATTGCTTGGGTTGGTAAGTTCCATTATGCCTGTAATTGCTGGAGGAAATACGTGTGTTGTCCTCGCTTCTGAGAATTCTCCGCACGTGGCGGTGACGTTTGCAGAGGTCTTAAACAGCTCTGATGTTCCGGGTGGTGTTGTCAATATCATTACAGGAAAAGAAGATGAATTAGTTGAGCATTTCAGTTCACATATGGATGTAAATGCTACTATTTACTGTCGAGAGAAACACCTGACCAAAATCAAAGAAAACGCTTCTTTAAACGTAAAACGCGTTTCTGATTGGAGCAAAAAAGACTGGTACAAAGAGGGCGATGATCCCTACTTGCTTCTCGAAACGCAAGAAGTGAAAACCACTTGGCATCCGATTGAGAATATCGCAGGTGCCAAATCAGGATACTAAGAATTCAAGCATGATTAGTTTTTCCATGATGCTCGTTTTTGCAGTCATCCTCTTTTTGTTGGTGGCGCTCTACAGCGGAAAACTGCGTGCTGAAGTTTCCTTTTTTATTGCGGTTACGGTATTAACCGTTTTTGGCGTTCTCACCCCTGCTGAAGCACTTGCTGGGTTTGCCAATGAGCAGCTGGCCGTGATTATGCTCCTACTGGTCATTTCAGACATTATCCGAAAAACAGATGTTATTAACCTTGTTTTCAACCAATTATTTCAAGGGACAAAAAGCGTAAGCGGCTTTATTGTAAGGATGGTCGCGTTTGTAGCTCCAACATCTGCATTCTTCAATAATACTCCGTTGGTAGCTATGATGATGCCTTATGTGTATTCGTGGTCCAAGAAGAATAACACTTCTCCATCCAAATTGCTTATTCCGTTATCGTATGCAGCCATTTTGGGAGGATGCATGACCTTGGTTGGAACCAGCACCAATTTGGTGGTGAATGGTATGGCCGTGGATGCCGGTTTTGGCTCTCTAGACATATTCGACTTTGCATGGGTAGGGGTTCCTATGGTTTTAATCGGGGGGCTTTATCTCACATTCTTTGCAGACAAAATTCTACCGTCTACTAAAGATGCTATGGACGAATTCAAGGAGGGTTGGCGCGAGTATTTCGTGGAAACGGAGATTGAACCAAACTCACCTATTGTTGGTAAAACAGTAGCTGATGCTGGCTTAAGAAACCTATCTGGCAATTTCCTTGTCGAGATAATTCGTAAAACTGTTGTCATAACACCTGTTTCTCCCGATCATGTTTTGCGCGCGTCCGACAAACTCATTTTTACTGGCGAAACCGATAGTATCCCAGAATTATCTAAGACTGAATTAGGTCTTACGCTTCCCAAAGAGTGCGTAGCATCGGAGCTTTCGGATGTGGTTGAAGTAGTTGTATCACATAATAGTTGGCTTATAGGAAAACGTGTGAAAAACACGCATTTCCGTGGAAAGTACGATGCCGCGATTGTTGCCATTCATCGCAATGGAGCGAAAATATCTGGTAAGATTGGTGATCTCATCATTCAAGCAGGAGATGTGCTGCTTCTTTTCGCAGGAAGAGATTTTAGAATTCGTGCCACGGGCAATGAATTTTATATCATCTCAACGAAAACCAACAATAAGGTGGACGCTCGAAAAGCAATGATTGCGATTGTGGGAGTACTCTTGGCGGTGATTGTTTCAGCCAACACGGCCATGAGTTTGTTTGCATGCTTACTTATAGTTCTTGCAATCTCATTTTTCACTAAAACACTTACCGGTAGCGAAATAAAACGAGGCATCAACCTCAATATGATGCTCATTATGTCATTTGGCCTTGCTCTTGGAAAAGCGATGAGTAACTCAGGCGCAGCTGAATTCATTGCCACAAACATTCTTAAGGTGGCTGAGCCATTCGGTCCAGTTGCCTTCCTAGGGATGATTTTCTTAGTAACAAATCTGCTTGCTAGCTACATGACCAACTTAGCTGCTGTGGCTATCATTTTCCCCATTTCAGTTGGAATTGCTCAGAGTATGGGGTTTCCGTTGAAGCCATTTATTATGATTGTCGCTTTTGGAGGAGCCGCAAATTTCATCACTCCAATCGGTTACCAAACAAACTTAATGGTCTATGGTTCTGGTGGTTATTCCTTCAACGATTTCATGAAGATTGGCCTGCCACTCACCATTCTATACATCTTAATTGGCACTTCGCTAATGGCTTGGCGATACGGACTTTGGTAAAGCCAGAATCGTTTCAATCCTTCATCAGTTTCAATTACTTTCGCGACCATGTTAGAGCAAGCAATAAAAGGTGCCTACGAAGGTGGATTAGAGATTCTGGAAGTTTACGGGACGGAGTTTACGGTTGACGTAAAAGAAGATAAAAGCCCGTTGACCGAAGCTGACCGTAGAGCACATAATAAAATCATGGAGTTTCTGGAAGGAACAGGAATTCCAGTTTTGAGTGAAGAGGGAAAGCAGCTTTCTTATGACGAGAGAAAAGCTTGGAATGAATTCTGGTTGGTTGATCCATTAGATGGAACCAAAGAGTTTGTAAAACGGAATGGTGAGTTTACTGTAAATATTGCTCTCATTAGAAATGGCATTCCGGTTTCGGGAGTCATTTACGTACCCGTTAAAGACGAAATGTACGTTGGAATTGAAGGTAAAGGTGCTTTCAAAATTAACAACTACTCGAAGATACACGCTTCGCATTC
>Ga0316208_1000843_pt1 | contig 33006 bp, 30 predicted proteins | sample 3monopyrite_MG_FD_204944 | JGI IMG/M metagenome (GOLD analysis project Ga0316208, IMG submission 204944) | Microbial mat bacterial communities from mineral coupon in-situ incubated in ocean water Damariscotta River, Maine, United States -... | ecosystem: Environmental > Aquatic > Marine >...
GATGGTGTTTTGAGTGCGTGCCGGCGTCTGAAACACCATCGCCTGCGGCTTCGGGTCAAACAAGGCTACGGAAATCGGGAATCTATTTCGGGACTGATCCTGAGGGAGGCCTTGACGGATTCCGGATTTGCGAAATTCGCAATCGGTCACGAGGCTGCCTTGCAACTCTGCTCGTACCTCACATCCGCGACCTCCTTTCTCTGACGCTTATCGACGAATTGGGGCGTCAACGACGCCCCGGACAGCCTTGCCACCACTTGCAGTCCTGCCTTCATACAGTTGCGAAAATCGTGCCAAGATCACCGAATAGCCGCCACGTAAAAGGTAAGTTGTTACGACTCGGCACCGGCGGATTCCAAAGTACGTTTCTGACCGCAGGCGAACAGGGCTCCCGCTGCGGTAGTGACCAGGGGCGTTGTTGTTGCATCGCGGGAGACGAACCCCAGAAGTGTCATACAGCACGCCAGCGCGACAGATGGTTTCGCGAGTGGAGCGTGGAATCCGTCTCTAATTCCATTCTGCGGCCGAATCAAAATCAGCGACTCATTCAACAGCGAAAAGATCACCAGAATCAGAAAGCCGGTGGCACCACCGACTGGCAACGAATCCATTGAGCGTTGGCGGGACGAGCACGTTTACGAGCACCTCGACCTGTCCCATGGCGACTTCCGGGGCCAGTGCCTGACTGGACTCTCGTTGTGCGGCAGCAATCTCGACAACGCTGACTTGTCCGCCGCCGATCTGACGGAATGCGACTTGACCAATGCGCGACTTCGAGGAGCGAAGATGCAGCGCGCCCGAATGGCGGATGCGCCGCTTCAGAATCCTGTCACGCACTGGCGCACCCGTTGCTCTGCACCCCACGCGGTCACCACGAGGAGATCAAACAATGAGCACACGAACAGCTTTGAAGACCGTGACCTGTCGTGAACTGAACGAACTGGCTGGTGCGGGTAGGATCGATCTGATCGATGTTCGAACGCCGGTTGAGTTTCGGGAAATTCACAGCGTCCACGCCCGCAACGTGCCGCTTGATTCACTCGACCCGCAGGCCATGATGAGTGCTCGGGCAGACGCCGATGAGCCGCTGTATGTCATCTGTCGATCAGGAGGTCGCGCGGCGAAAGCGTGCGAAGCGTTCAGCGCGGCGGGATACAAAATCGTTGTCAACGTTGAAGGCGGAACAAACGCGTGGGACGAAGCAGGGCTTCCGGTCATTCGTGGAAAGAAATCCGTCTCGCTGGAGCGGCAGGTTCGCATTGCGGCGGGTTTTCTGGTCTTCCTTGGGGCGTCTTTGGACTTCCTGTACCAGGGAACCTCGATTGGCGTCGCCGGGATCGGACTGTCCGGATTTGTCGGAGCTGGCCTGATGTTTGCGGGTATCACGGATACCTGCGCGATGGGGCTGCTCATCGCAAAAATGCCCTGGAATCAAGGGGCGTCCTGTTCCCGTTGAGCGAGCCCGGCACGGATTCCGTGGAACTGTCGCACAGCAAAGAGAACGCTGGAGAGCATGCGGCTGCTTGAAAAGTATGGCCTTTCGCGGCTCGATTGGAGCGTAATGTTCCGGAGTCCTTGCGGCACTGAATGATCGTTCGAATTCAATGAAGATTGAGGCACCAGAAGAATGACCACAGAGAACGGTCCGGCGGACTCGAAGTCACCGATGAGCGTGTTTGAGCGATACCTGACTGTCTGGGGCGGACTCTGCATCGGGGGCGGCATCGTGCTCGGCAAAGTGGCACCGGAGGTCGCGAAGACGCTCGACGGCATGGCCGTCTCCGTCAACGACGCACCCGTGGTATCAATTCCCATCGCGCTCTGCCTCTTCTTCATGATGTATCCGATCATGGTGAAGATTGATTTTGCTGAGGTGTTGAAAGCGGGACGAGCGTTCAAACCGGTCGGGTTCATGTGACGCTGGGCGATGTGAGAAAAACCTTATGTTTTTGCCGAATGTGCCGGTTGAGGTAATCCCGAGGGGCATCTGTGGGCGATAGTGATTGCCGTCGGGCAGACACGCAGTTTTCAGAAGAAGGATGAAAATGCGTATTCTTGTGTGCCCGGCTGCGCTGATGTCGTTGCTCGGAACCTGTCAGATATCATCTGTGGAAGGTGATGAGCTTACGACCCCCGTCCGCACTCCCGCCGGTCGGATGTCAGCGGCAACTGACTCGCCGACGATGACGATCCAACAGCTCGAAGCCATCGCGGTGCAGAATAATCCGACTCTGGATCACGCTCGCGCCGAGACCTGGAAGGCGCATGGTCGTTATGTGCAGGCCGGACTCTATCCGAATCCAGAAGTTGGTTACGCCGCGTCTGAGGTCGGAAACGAAGGTCGAGCCGGTCAGCAGGGCGTCTACTTTCAGCAGGAATTCGTGTTTGGTGGAAAGCTGGCGTTGAGTCAGAATTTCGGAGCCGCCGAACGGACTGCCGCCGACCATGCGCTGGCTCTGCAGGAACTGCGAGTTCGAAACAACGTGCGGCTGGAGTATTACGGAATTCTGACGGCAAAGAAGAATCGATAAATCGCCATCCAGCTTCTTCAAGTGGCCGAGAATGCAAGTCGGCTGGCGCAGATTCGTCGCAATCAGGGCAACATCACAGTCGCCGAGCAAGTTCGGATTCAGGCGTCGCGAGAAACACAACGGCTGCGTCTCTCACTGCAGCGGGACCTCGCTTCACGCTGGCAAAATTTTGCAAATGCTCGAGTCCAGGTTGAACGCTACCGTGATGAGGTTCTGCCGACTGTCTCAGACACACTGAAGCTGACGCGCGCCGCGTACGAAGCCGGCGAGACGGACTACATTCGACTGCTAACCGCTCAACGTACCTGCACAGAGACATACCGTGACTATGTGTCGTCGTTGGGGCTTGCCTGGCAGGAAGTTGTGCGACTGAATGGAATGCTTCTGTCGGATGGTCTGGCTGCGGTTGAATCAGTGACAGACTGATGAGGTCAACGATCGAGTAAGTCTGTCACTGCTGTTGATTGAGACGGATTGAATGAAATAGGACTGAAGGGCAACCGCAGTGCTCAGAGTCGGGCAGACACTTTACACCACGGCGCCCCAAGTCCCGCCTTGTCGTCTCTCAACAGCAAGGCTCATCAGCGAAATAACTCGAACAGGATGAACCGCGATCGCGGCGAATATGTTGGGGCTGACTGTCCGCGGCTCGATTGATGAAACCGGCTCACCGGCTGGCGAGGAGTCCGCTGCACGACGCGGGCTGAGGGAAACAGTCGACCCGTGCATTCATAGTTTCGTAATGCGTTCGCCACCGTGTTGGTCGACCGAGTGCGGTAGAAGCGGTTGACCGGCCAGGCACTGGCGGACGACTCCAGCGCGAGGATCGCAGCGATGGCGAGAAGGGCCACCAGCAGTTTTCGGGTTTGAATGAGCGTGCTCATGTCGAGGCTCCGTGAGAAACAGGGGAAGTGAAGTAGGCCGGCTTCCACCGGCCGTGTTTTCTGCTCTGTCAGTGAATTCAGACGACGTCGATCCGCACCCCGTCAGGAAGTGTCGGCTCGATTTCGATGAGTCGCTCTTTGACACGCTCGACGACCTCGCGCGAATTCTCACCGATCAGCATCATCGCCATACCCATCACCGCGTCGCCGCGACCGTCGCGTGTGTCGGAACCCTGCCGCGTCATCGGAGCAATCACGACCTTGGCGACATCGCTCAGCAGAATCGGCGTACCGTCTGCTTCTCGACGCAGGACGACCTGTCTAATGTCGTCTTCATCCTTGAGCAGCGCCTGCCCACGGATAAACCGCTGCTCGTCAAAGTGAACGACGTATCCGCCGCCGGCTGTGCCGTTGTTAGCTTCGAGTCGCTCGAATATGTCGTTGAGCGAGAGTCCGTAGCTCGTTAATCGATCGGGATTTGGCTGCACTTCGTAAGTTTTGAAGAAGCCGCCCATCGTGTTGATTTCAGTGACGCCCTGAACCTCGCGCAGTCGCGGAGCAATCTCCCAGTCAAGGATCGATCGCAGTTGCATGGCGGTGAAATTCTCGCCCCGAACTTCGAACTGCAGAATCTCACCGAGTGCCGTCGTCATTGGTCCGAGTTCTGGCGTCCCGTAACCTGGCGGGATGTCCGAAGACGCGGTCTGCAGACGCTCGTTGACGATGTTGCGAGCCCAGAAGACGTCGGTGCCTTCTTCGAACACGATCGTGACGAGGCTGATCCCGAACTTCGAAACACTGCGAACTTCTTCGACTTTCGGCAGGCCGCTCATCGCCCACTCGACGGGATTCGTGACGTATCGCTCGACCTCAACTGGCGAAAGCGAACCGGCATCGGTCATGACCTGCACCTGCACGTTGGTCATGTCGGGCACGGCATCGATCGGCAGATGCACCGCTGCGTACAGACCGCCGAGCGCCATCAGCATCGTGCCGGTCAGAATCAGAAACCGGTTGTGCAACGAGAAATTGATGATGTGCGTAAGCATGACTATTCATCCTCGCCTTCCAGCAACAGCTCGGACTTGAGGATGAATGCACCATGCGTCACGACCTGATCGTCGGCTTCAAGACCACTGAGGATTTCGATGCGGTCTTCGCCGTCGTCTCCGGTCTCGACATCAACACGTTTGAATTGGTTGTCACCATCGGCCACGAAGACAAATGACGCCCCTTCGTGCTGCAGCACGGATCGCGTCTGCACGGTCAGCACGCCAAGCTTGACTCCGACTGGAACCGCAACCCGCACGAACAAGCCTGGTCGCAGTCGACCATCGGCATTGTTGATGACGGCGATGATCGGAATCGAGTTGGTGTCTGGTGAGACCTCGCGACCAATGAATTCAACGCTTGCCTGCAGCGGCTCGTCGCTCAATGCCGGCACCGTGACTCGCAGAGTCTGTCCCGCCTTGACGGCAACCGCTGGCCAGTCGTTCTCGCGAATCTCGGCAGTGACCCAAAGTGTTGAAGTGTCGGCAAGGACGAACATCGAATCCGCCTCGTGAACTCGTTCGCTTGAAGAAAACGCACGACTCTCGATCGTGCCCGCGAACGGAGCCCGCACGGCGACGCGCGAAAGGTGTTCGAGATCGTCGTCGCTCGCTCCGAGTTCCGACATTTCGGGCATATCCGTGTCGGCAAGAATGGCAGCGGCACTGAGTAGCGAGGCGAGATGCTGTCGGGCGATCTCGACACGGCGGCGCGCGTTGCTGGCCGCAGCCTCCGCCTGCGATCGTTTCAGCCAGACGTCAAGACTGGCCTGTTCACAGGCGGACTCTAATGAGGCCCGCGCTGCGTGTGCCGCCGCTTGTCGCTCCTGCATTACTTTGCCCGAGAGCGCACCCGACTCCGCCAGTCCTGTCGACCCTTTGAGCAACGACTCAGCGAGTTGCGTCTGTGAATATGCGGTCAACAGAGCGTTTCGGAAATCGCCCAACGTTCGGCCTGCGAACTCTGCCTTTACGGCGTCAAACTGCGGCTGCTTCTTCAATGCCGCAGTCAGAGCAATGACGTTCTTTTCGAGGCTGCTGGCACGACTCGCCAGTGTCGCCGTCAATTCCGCCTCCGCACGCCGCTGCAGGACATCCGCACGAGCAGTTCCGATCTCGGGACTGTTGAGCCATGCGAGCACCTGTCCGCTTTGAACGCGATCACCCGGCTTGACGAGCACCTGAGTGAGAATACCGCCGGTGGGAGCGGTCACCTCAATGTGCCGGTTGTCGTCATAAACGACTCGCCCCGGAACGCTGTGTTCGTGCGTCAGTGTCTGTCGTGAAACCTGCTCAACTCGAATCTCCGAGGCCTCGAGTTTACCGGGTGAGAGCGAGACAACTCTCGGCGACTCGTTCGTCTCTCCCTGCGATAGTGTTTGCGCTGAGTCAGCCGCAATCGCCGCAGGCGATGCCTGGTCGCTGCTGAACAACCCGCTCAGATAGGGTGAAGCGAACGCTCCAACCGCAAGCAATGCCACAGCGGCGACACCAGCGGCGACACCAGCGGCGACACCAGCGGCGAGTGGAATCAGACGCCTGTACTGCGGGGGAATTGGTTGCGAATTCTGTAAAGACTTCGCCGCAGAGTTCTGTTGAATCGTTGGGGCCGACATGCGCAGCCTCCATTTTCGATGCCGGGAAAACGGGATTCCGGCTGCGGTTCAAGACCTCATTGTGACACTCGTCAGCGGACGGTGCGGCAGCCGGGCTCAAGCGGAGAGCGGCGCGATTAGCAGCGAATAATGCACAACATCGTTAGCAGCCGGCGTTCCTCGGCCTGATCGCCAAGGAACTGGCGCCGCGTTCTATTTGCATTGCCAAGGCCCGACGTCTGAGACGATTCGTTCTGCGACACAACGAACGACAGCACCGGAGCCAGCAGCGAATCAGAAAGACTGACGATCTGATGCACCCAAGGTAATGGAGCCTGCCACAACGACGCACACAGACACAGAAACGTCACGATTCGAAGCGTTGTTCGAACCGCAGCCGCCACTGGGCGTTGTATGTTCCGTCGCGAGAATGTCATGACTTCAGGGCGTCCCTTCTTGAGAATTGCTGCCTCAGTCTTCAGTCAGATCGGCATTGCGTCAATGGCTGCACCATTGTTGGACACGTAACGCCAGTGCTTCAAGCGTTCCGGTGCCGAGCACTTCCGCGACAACCGGGCCGCGTCCAACTTGATGGACATCAACATTGATCGGAGAAAGATTCAGCCAGTAGATCAGACCACCTGCCACCGCGGCAACGGTCATGATGTGCAGGCTGGTCGAGGTCACACGTCTCCATGCAATACGGCCGAGCCATGACGTCGTCGCCGATACGTCAGCGTCCGGATGAGTAGCGTTGCTGCTCAATGAGTAGCCTGACGCCGCTTTCGTCCTGGATGCTGTGTTCAGAATCATGGCAGGTTCTCCACCGACTTGGCTGCGGCATCCGTTTGACACGCTTCCGTCACTGTCTGGTCCCGAAGAACAATCCGTTCGGATCGGTGTGGGATACCAGCATCTATTGCAATTGCCGTGCCGCAGGGAATTCTCTTATGAGTCGACTGGACGTAGAATCTTCGGTGATCGTCTTCGGAACCGCATCGATCTGACGAGGAGAATTCGTTGAATGAAAGGGGCTGGCAGACGGAATGGAACTAGATTTTCAGAAGGACCCGACGATCCTCGGGCGCGTGATGGACTCGATGGCTGCCGGGCTGTTTACCGTCGACGCGACTGGACGTTTTGTGGCCTGGAGCGACGGGGCCGAGCGGATTACCGGATACCCTCGGTCCGAAGTCGTGGGGCAGCCCTGCAACGTGCTTGAAGGCCGCAACTGCAAGGGCTTCGCGTCGGTCAAAGAGATGCTCGATGAGCCAGACCCGAAGATGGTCGACTGCGTGTGCAGTCAGGAGTGCAAGCTGCTGTCAAAGGGCGGCCGTGAACTCTACATCCACGGCAACGTACGCATGGTTGCCGACGAGGACGGTCGCATTGCGGGAGCGGTTGGTTGCTTCACTGATCTGACCGACTTTGTGTTGGCCAATGAAAAGATCGTTCTTCTTGAAGAGCAGACCCGACAACGCGACGCATTTGAAAGGCTGGTTGGACGCAGTGCTCCGATGCAGGAAGTCTTTCGTCGGTTAAGACTTGCCGCGCAAAGTGACGTGACTGTATTTGTCAGCGGCGAGTCCGGGACCGGCAAGGAACTCGCCGCAGGCGCAGTTCACTCGGTCAGCGAGCGGCGCGACAAGCCATTTATTGCAGTCAACTGTTCCGCCATCCCGGAAACACTGCTGGAAAGTGAGCTGTTTGGCCACGTGAAAGGCTCATTCACGGGAGCGACTCGTGACAAAGTCGGCGTCTTTCAGGCGGCCGAAGGCGGGACCCTGTTTCTCGATGAGATCGGTGACATCTCACCGATGATTCAGTTGAAGCTGCTCCGCGTCCTGCAGGAACGCGAGATTCGACGCGTTGGCGATGACAAAGCGATGAAGGTCGACGTCCGAGTTGTCACGGCCACAAATCGCGACCTCATGGACCTCATCAAGTCGGGCGAGTTTCGCGAAGATTTCTACTACCGGATTCACGTCTTTGAGGTGCATCTGCCCGCGCTGCGTGAACGTAAGGAAGACATTCCGCTGCTGGTCGATCGATTCATTGATGAGCTGTCGCAGGTGCATCGTCACGATGTGAGTGGTGTCGCCCGCGATGCGTTGCAGCGGATGATGGATTACCGCTGGCCCGGCAATGTTCGCGAACTGCGAAACGCCATCGAGCATGCATTCGTTACTGTCGGCGGGGACGCAATTACGCTGTTCGATCTGCCGAGTGAAATCCGAATTCCGCGGTCTGATGATTCCGGTAAGCCTGAACCGGAATCCGCTTTGCCGTCCGCGTCACCTGAGGCCAGACCGAAGCCGTTTGACGTTGCCGACCTATCGGAGAAGCAGCGGGAAGATCGCTTACGAGTGCTCGCGGCTTTGAAAGAAACCGCGGGCAATAAGACGGCGGCGGCCAAGACGCTTGGAATCAGCCGCGTGACGATGTGGAAAAAAGTCCGTAAGTACGGCATCGACTGAATTCGCGTTAGCGCTTGCAGGCTAGCGCTAAGGTAGCGCTAGCCCCTCAACAGGGGTTAGCGCCCACTTCATTCAGGGATTTCGTTCGTCAGTCTGATTAGTCCCGATTCCGTAACTCAATCAGCGATAAGATGTTGCGACAGAACGCTGGCTGTCGTTGGGCTTATGGCACGCACATTGCCTTTGTTGTGAATTGTCCTGCAATTGGACTCCCAAACAAAGGAGAATGAGCGATGCATCTGAAACAGTATTACCTCGCCTGTTTGTCACACGCGTCTTACATGATCGCCGACGAGCGAACGGGTGTAGCCGCGATTGTCGATCCTCAACGGGATATCGAACAGTATCTTGCTGACGCCGAAGCCAATGGATGGAAGATTCAGTACGTCTTCCTGTCCCACTTCCATGCTGATTTCCTCGCTGGCCATATCGAGCTGCGGGACAAGACCGGAGCTCACATTTATCTCGGTGCCAGAGCCGAAGCCGAATACGACTTTAACCCGGTCAAGGACGGCGACGTCATCGAGTTCGGCGACGTCCGGCTGAAGGTAATGGAGACGCCCGGTCACACACCGGAAGGCATTTCGCTGCTGGTCCACGATCTGACGAAGAGCGACACCGAACCGCAGGCCGTTCTCACAGGTGATGCCTTATTCATCGGCGACGTCGGACGGCCTGACCTGCTTGCCTCGATCGGCGTCACGGCGGACGAACTGGCTGACATGCTTTACGACTCAGTGAACCGGCTGAAGACGTTGCCCGATGAGACGCTCGTCTATCCCGCTCACGGAGCCGGGTCGATGTGTGGCAAGGCACTGTCGAAGGAAACGGTATCCACGATCGGTGAGCAGAAGAAATTCAATTACGCCCTGCAGCCGATGAGCCGGGCTGAGTTCAAGGCGATGGTCACGGAAGACCAGCCGGAAGCACCTGAGTACTTCGTGCATGACGCAATCCTCAATCGGCAGGACCGGTCGAATCTGGATGAGACCATGCACAAGTCGCTCAAACCTTTATCCCTGAATGAGGTTCTTCGTTGGCAGAACGGCGGAGCACAAGTTGTCGATGTTCGAGATGCCGCTGACTACGAGGGCGCTCATCTTCGCAACGTCACCAACATTGCGCTCGACGGAAAGTACGCGACATGGTGCGGTACCGTCCTCGGTCACGATGATCCGATTGTCGTGATCGCCGATTCCGGCGGCGAAGAGGAAGCCGTCATGCGATTGGGGCGAATCGGCTTCGACAACGTCGTCGGATATCTCGAAGGCGGCATGGCCACGGTAGGCAATCGACTCGACGTTCTGGCAAAGACCAAACGCATCACCGCGCAGGGTCTGGCTGAGATGCGTGACAGAGCTGATCCGCCGGTCATCGTTGATATCCGCAGTGAGAATGAATGGCGAGGCGGCCACATCGAAGGCAGCGTCAATATTCCTCTCAACCACTTGCGGGATCGAACGGACGAACTGCCACGTGACAAGCCCTTCGCGGTCCACTGTCAGGGCGGCTACCGATCGGCGATCGCCGTCAGCCTGCTCGAACAGGCTGGTTTTGACAACACGATGGACCTCGTGGGCGGCTTCAAAGCGTGGGAAGCTTCGCAACTCGCATTCACCGTAGAAACAGAAGTTTCAGCTCCGTCGGCATGAGTCACGGATCGCTTTTCTAATCCGACGGCTGTTGAGAGACCTCGGGAGGGGAAGGCTGACAGGCTGGAACGCGATCGGTCGGACACGTTCCAACTGCAGAGGTGGAGTTCCCCTTTGCTGCGTCGGCCTTCCCCCACTCGGTCACTTCAAGGAGATCAGAAAATGAGTACGGCAACAACATTCAAATCCGTGACGTGCGAAGAGCTGAGTTCACTGGCGAACGCCATCGAGATCGACTTGATCGATGTTCGGACGCCTGTGGAGTTTCGAGAAGTTCACAGTGTTCACGCTCGGAACGTGCCGCTCGATTCACTTGATCCACAAGCGGTCATGTCCACTCGCAATGGAGCCAATGACAGGCCGTTGTACGTCATCTGCCGGTCGGGCAACCGCAGCGGAAAAGCGTGCGAGGCCATTGTCGCGGCGGGCTTCTCCAATGTCGTAAACGTCGACGGTGGTACTACGGCGTGGATCGAAGCAGGCCTGCCGGTGAAACGCGGTAAAAAGGCGGTGTCACTCGAACGACAGGTACGGATCGCCGCGGGATTACTCGTCTTCGTGGGAACAATTCTCGGTGTCTTCGTTCACGAATACTGGCTTGGCCTTCCAGCGTTCGTCGGAGCCGGACTGACGTTCGCCGGCATCACGGACACCTGCGCCATGGGCATGCTCATCGCGAAAATGCCATGGAATCAGGTGAAGGACACGAGTGAAACACCCAACGCATGAATTCCGTCCATGCAACAGCCGGTAACGGTTGCTGCTGGGACAACCAAACCGATTTCGTAATCCCTCTTATCAACTATCAGCGAGGCTCGTGATGTTACCGCTCAGCATTCTCTTCGGATCGCTGGTCGGCTTTACTCTGGGCCTGACCGGGGGCGGTGGCTCTTTGCTGGCTGTGCCCCTGCTGGTCTACGGATTGGCGATCGCACCGCGAGAAGCGTTTGGAGTTTCGTTGGCGGCCGTTGGTGCAACAGCCCTTGTCGGTGTGATTCCCAGAATTCGTGCCGGTCAGGTCGAAGTCGGAACCGGAGTTCTTTTTGCAATCGCCGGGATGATCGGCGCGCCACTCGGAACGTGGGTCGCCGGAATGATTTCCGAAACCGTTCTGCTCGTGCTGTTTTCGGTGCTGATGCTGGTCGTCGTGCTGGTCAGTGTTTCCGGCGTCGCCTCTCACTTCGCGGCCGGCCGGGGAATCTCGTTCGAAATCACTGGACTGTTTGTGCTTGGCGGAGTCATCGGCATGTCGCTCGGGCAACTCGTCAGTGAGCGTCTGCCGGCACCGGTGCTTCAGAAAGTGTTTGCTGGCGGCATCGTCGCAGTCGCGGTATTCGTCGCCGGAAACACTTTGGCCTGAATTGGGAGAGCAAAGATGAAAGACATCTGGATTCCACTCGCCGTGCTCGCGGGATGGTTCGTGTTGAACGCGTGGGTGTTGCCGAAGTTCGGGGTCTCGACCTGACTGAGCGGCAGTTGCCGCGTCCGGTCGGACTCGGAGGCCACGCGTGAGTCGTCAAGCCAGTCAACTCAAGTCGATCACGACAGAGATCAATCGAACTAACCAAGAAGTACGGCGTGCCATTTGCGCTACTGGCACGGAATGCTCAAGAGACGAGCCTGAAACGAAAGAAACAGATCGATGTTATGTCCGTGTGAAAGAGACCCCATGCAGTGCTCAGTGTACGGCACTATGTCCCCCGATGAACGGCAGCACGTTCAACAGCTGGCGGAGTACCTAACGTTTGTCAAAGGCCGGACGGTCATTCGTGAACGCGACGAAGTTCCACAGGGATTGTGGATGCTACAGCGAGGCAAGTGCCAGGTCGTGAAAGAGCTGTCGGGCGGAGCCGAGCAACAATTGGCGTTGCTCGAATCGGGTGCCATCTTTGGTGAGATGTCATTCTTCGATCCGGCTCCGCACTCGGCCACCATCCGAGCCATCGAAGAATCGGAGCTGATGTTTCTTCCCGCCGAGAAGATTGAAGCTCTTCGCGTTCTCGACCTGAGCGCCGCCTGCAAACTGATCACCAACGCCGGGCAGATCATGGCCAGCAAGCTGCGACGCATGGATCGTTATACCCTCGGCCTGTTCCCAGCCGCACGCACATCGGTCAACTCCGAATCCTGAATTCACTTCTCTCGCTATTGATCAGCGCACACGAAGAAGGACCCCGCTATGCGAATCTGTTTTTTCAGCATCACGCTCGCCGTTGCCGTCACCATATTTGGTTGCCAGCGGGACGTCGAAAACGAAGACGGCAACACGACTGGCATCAATCCATCAACAGCCGAGCCAACTGAAGCAGTTGCTGAGTCGAGTACCGAAAACCGAGTGGCTTCGGCAACACTCTTCAGCTCCAACCGATCGGAACCGGAAGAGCATGAGCACGGTGGATTCAGGATGAGGCGCGGTCCCGGAAGAACGGGTCGCGGCCCTGGCGGCATGGGCGGAAATCGCGAAGATATGATGACCATCCACTCCCTGTTCGACGCCCGCGACAGGATTACACGAACGGTCAAAGAACTCCCGGGCGGGGCCGAAGCGATCACGGAATCGGACGAACCCGAAATTACAGAGCTTATTCAGACGCATGTCCCCGCGATGGAAACTCGGATTCATGAGGATAACCCGCTGCCGCCCATGACGTTTCATCCGATCTTCGTGGCGTTGAGAAAGCACGCTGACGATTACTCCTTTGAATATGATGACACAGACAAAGGAGTGAAAGTCACTTACGCGGCGAAAGCCCCGTTCGTCGTGATGCTTGTCCAGGAACACGCGAAGCTGGTCAGCCGTTTTATCAAAAATGGCATGGAAGAAATTCACAAGCCATACAAGTTGCCGGACCTGGCAGCAACTTCCAACAAAGGCAACGTCTCTCCCGACGCCGCAAGCCCGGCAGCCAGAGACGGTGATGAAGACGGAAGTCCAGACAGAGAGAACAGCACTTGGCTTCCCCTTCCCCAGGCAGCACCGGCTCCGAAGGGCAATCCGACAACGGCTAAAAAAATCGAACTTGGCAAGAAGCTGTACTTTGACCCTCGGCTGTCTTTGACCGGAACAGTTTCGTGCAACAGTTGTCACAACGTCATGGAAGGTGGCGATGACGGACGACCTTCGTCGATGGGGATTCTCGGTCGTTTACGACGGCGACGGTTGGTTCCCCGCCGATATCATTCCGGCCACGAAACTGATTCAAACGATCGAACCGGTCGTCTTTGCCGACTACCTGTTGCTGAATGTTCGCGTCGGTCGTTATGGGCAAACAATCAAGAATGAATGGCGATTGTTCGCTTACAACGGTAAGACGACGCGCCGCTTACCGCTCGAGTGCGAACGAGTCGTAGACACGCTGGTCAAGGATGACCGGCTCATCTTGCTGCTGGCGCGTCAGGGGAAGTATGTGCTTGTGGAATCTACCGATTTGGTCCAGTGGAGCAGTCATGTCCTCGGACCGGAGATCGAACAGCCACTGTCAGTCGAGTACGACGGCAACTCCTACTACCTGGGCCTGGCCGACGGCACAATATTGACCGCGCCCGCATCCGTCGATTGATCACGCCCGATCGCCTTTCCACTTCAAATATCACGCGTGCCCAACTGCGGTATCGACTCAAACTCCGCTTGATGTATCCGTGATACCACCGTTTCCTAGAAGTCGCAGATAACGACCGACGTCTGCGATCGGGCACATGCCATTCTGATCGCCCGACTGCGGGAAATGGATTGAGATCGGCTTGCGCATGTGTATGCAGATTGATGGCCGTGTGGTCAAATAACTTCGCCGACCGTAAAGCTCTTTGACAATCAGAGATTAGAGACTGAAATGCTCCGAGATTTGGGCCACACTGCTTTCATCGAGGACCATTACAGGCTCTGAAGACGGCATTTGCCCGCGGCAAGGATGTACCTTTGTCGCGGGCGTTCGACGTCTTAAGGTCAGCTGGAAGTTCAGGCAGTCCGACGATGGTAGTGCTTAAGCATCCCGCCGAGTCGCTCGCGGCATTCGATCTTTCCGGCAACGACACCTGCTTCGTCATTCGGCTGGATCAACTCGTTACCCAATCCCTGATGGTTCCGTTCCACGTGATAATGCTCCACGTACTCGCGGACAGCATTCTCAAGTGACTTGCGTCCCAAAAAGATCATTCTGTAAAGACACTCAGACTTCAGGCTGCGAAACCAGCGTTCCATGTAGGCGTTCAGATTCGGACTCTTTGGGGGTAACAGAACAATCTCAGTGTCCGTGTTCTCTTCCAGGAATTCCCGCATGGCGATGAAGCTGGTGTCCCTGTCCACAATCAGGTGACTGGCGTCCTTCAGGAAACCATCCTCGCAGTCTGTCAGATTGCGGCAGACCCGCCTCATCCACACTGCATTCGGGCTCGCCGTAATTCCGGCGATATGCACTCGTCGCGTCTTCAGATGCATCACGGCGAGAACGTAGAAGGTCACGAGTCCGCTCCGTGTCCAGACTTTCACTGTGGTGAAGTCCGTGGCAAAGATCGAATCCCAATGAGCTTTGAGAAATGTGCTCCATGACTGTGACCGCTCCCGGTCCGGCGCAGGTTCGATACCGTGAGCTTTCACCACGTTGGCCACCGTGGAATCGGCGATGTGGTAGCCGAGATTGGCGAGTGCTCCCTGGATGCAATCATAACCCCACGTCGGATTCTCCCGGGCAAACCGCAGAATGGAATCTACAATGACCCGCCGAAGCCTCGGTCTTTCGTTTGTCGGTGTGGTCCCACTTCTTCGCCACGAGCTCACGGTGCCAGCGGAGGATCGTGTCGGGAGTCACAATCGTGGTCAGTTCGAGCAGTGCCTTGCGGCCGAGAACATGGCCTTTCACAGCCAGTACACGACGTTGATCATCAGTCAGAAGCAAACGCTTCTTGCCGAGCATCTTCAGCAGCGCCTCAATCTGGTCGTTCTGGAACTCAATGATCTGCTGCTGACGTTCGTTGGCCCAGCCAATGAGAGCGGCAAGCAGAATGTGGCAGGGCTGGAGCATGAATTGCATGGGAAATCCGGTCGTACGAACGAAAAGCGACCAGCTTCCGTGGCGAGTCACGTGAATTTAAGCGGCTGAAATGGGACATTCTGCGTGAGCGCAATTCCAATGTCGAAAGTGGTTTGGAGTTCGTCGGAGTTTTTTGACCCTATGCCGTGCAGACGAAAATTCGATGGCCAAACGAAAGCACGCCGCCGGTCACCGGCACTCGGAAGCCATCTGGTTGTAGACCGGGATGCGGCGGTCAGTGGGCGACGTGAAGTAGCGCCAGTCGTTCAAGCTGCATTGTTATTTCGAATCATCGGCCTCGTCTGCTTCGGACGAACTTTCCAATTCGCGGGGTTTTCCAAACGGGATTTTCTTCTCTCGCAACCAGGTCATGGCATGACCTCTAACGTATTCGATGTTTGGACTCGTTGCGGCATACGTCATTAGCCTGATGGCGTCTTCTTTCTGTTTCTGGTTGTGAAGAAATCTCGCGAGGAAATAGCTGAACATAGGTCTGACCGTTGAGTCTGCTTTGTCGATGATTTCTTCGGAGCGTTTGACGTCGATGACTCCTTCGCGAAGTCCATCCTTGACCACTTTCATCAAGTCACAGAATGGGCCTTCCAATGACGATGCAGCCAATTTCGATTTGCGATCCATGATTCCTTGCAGCAGGCGGTCTCGAAGGTCCGTTTTTCCAAGTTCATCAGCCAGTGCTGCAGCCATTCCTCCAATTTTAAAGCCTCGCTCTTTCTGCCAGTATTTTTCGAAGTTGACCAGGGCCTCTGTTGCGTCGCCTGTTAAGAGGTAGTAATCCGCCAGGATGCTCAATTGATCTGCCGACCGCTCTTTTGGATACGAGCTGATGTCCTTAAGCGTGGCACGTCGAGCAGTCTCTTTGTCCCCCTGACCATTGCGAGCACACCACTGAAGCCACATGAGACCGTTGTTGTCGTATCGGTAGACCATGGCGCGAAGCACGTTCTCACTGTCTTCAAGCCTGCCGAGTCCTTCCAGACACACTGACAGGCAGTGGAGTGACCACCCGGAATAGGAGTCTGCCGATGCCTGAGCATACGGAAACGCTTCTTTGAACTTCTGTTGCCGCATCAGGTACCAGGCGATATTGCTTCTTGCTCGTGCATGGTCGAGGCCGTCCGATTCTGTTTTCAACAGCATTTCATCGAGCGTCGATTTCCACATCTCCTTTTTGCCCAGGGTGTCATACATTCCCGCCAACCGTTGGTAGGAGTCTGCATCGGGAACAACCTTCAAACCTTGTTGCAGGCACCGTTCCCAGCCTTCGTTGTCGCCGGCTTTTTCATAGTTCTCGGCGACCCAGTATAGAACGAGGGTGTGGTCAGCGAATCGCTCTTCCCATGAAGCGAGGTGTGGGCGAGCCTGGTCTCGATCAAACCGGGCTGTTAATGCAGCCGTGATGGGATGATTCGGACAGAGTTCCTGTATTTGCTTCAGCCGAGTTGCAATCAACTTTGCCGAGCGAGTTTCATCAAGGGCGAGGATCTGTTTGTAGATATCCCGCAGCGTCTCGTCGTGGTGTAGATTCAGGTTGCGAACCAGCTTCTTGTATGGCTGCTTGTCATAACTTCGCCAGATTTCGTCAATCATTGTCTTAGTCGAAGCGTTCAGGCCGGCTGGGTCAATCCTGGCGACAAGCTGTTCCAGAGTTTGGCGCTGCCTCGCGGGATCGCTGGCAAAGGATTCGATGTAGTCGGCGTAAGGATGCCCCGCGACAATTTGCCGAAATGTCGGGATACTGCCGTCAACTTGAACCCCCTGCGCGTATCGCTGGTAGTAGAGACTTGCGGCAGATTGAAGAAATCCAAACTCGTGAATCAACTGACCGAGCGTCGCCATTGACGGCTCGTGGAAGTCGCGATCTACGCCTCCGATTTCCTTCAAGTCGCGGATGACTCGCCGTCTCACGTCGATTTCGGCGATGTCGTAACCATCTTCGAAACTGGGGAGTTCATGTTCGACCCGTTCAAGAAGCACCTCCGGCATGTCGGGAACAAGTTCCAGTGTGCTGTAGAGTCCCTTCGGAAATTGGATGAAGCTGTCGTGGATAGCATCCGCTCGTGGTCCCATTTGACGGTAATAGAGGAACCGGCAGTGGGAACGCAGGCTGAAGGGTTGCTCTTTGAGAAACGCATCACTGCTTCGCTTCAGCATGGTGGTCTGACTGGTTGGCTCGATCGCCTGAAACTGAAGAAGTCGAATGAGCGGGCGAAACTTTCGGTCAGCGCTAAGCTCTTCAAGCTTTTGCATGTCGGACTTCGCAGCAGCTGCCAGAACCACGCTCAAAGCTGGAGAGATTTCGTCGCTGTCTATTTCGGTGTTTTCGGAGTCGAGTTTTGCAGCAGCTTCCAGACTATCCAATGCAAATTGATGAACGCCGCACAGCAACCAGACATAGGCCCGCGCCACGTACGGTGCGGCAGTCTTCGGCGATTGCTGAATGGCTCGCTGGGCATAGAGCAGTGCACGAGCTTTGAAGACTTTCTCGGCGGGACTCCAAAGCGGCTCAGTCAACACTCCAAGATTGGCGTAGGCTCGCGCGAGACCACTAAGCAGTTCTGGTGACTCACCGCTCTTCCGAATCTGATGATGCAGATGGCGGACGGCCCCGAACTGAGCCACCGTCTGGAAGGTGTCCAGTAAGTCGAGGGTTTCGTCGTCCAGTTTCGCGTCGCCACGAATCGTTGCCGTTCCCTTCACGTAACCCGCTTGCAGAAGCATTGCTGGAAATTCAGTGCGGGAAAGTTTCTCGGCGTGTTCAAGGATCTGGTCAAGAACCGGGCCATCATCGTCTAGCCGCAGTCGATCGTTCCAAAGAATCTCCCAGTCTGTCTTACCGGCTCGAAAGATCGTCGTCTTGAGCCGGCGAGTTGTTGTGCCGGCGACGATGACGTCGAGCGGCGAGCGTCCTTCGGAATCATTCGGAAACTCCTCACGCAACATCGAGTCACGAGTCGACAGGCCAAGTTCTTCGCGTGCCGCCAGCAGAATTGCCTGCCGAATCAGCTCCCGCTGCAACATGCCGCCGAATCCTACTATTTCGTCGGGCTCGGGATCGTGAGCTTTCAGCAATACCGTTCGTGCAGCTGCTTTATCATTCTTCCATCGACCGGATTTCCCTTCAGGAAAGGGCGGAAGAATGCACGCAGCCGAGAGCGTTGGACTGCTGGTTGGAATTGATGCGAGACGCTCAGGAGACGCTATCGCTACAAATGGCGGCGTGTACTTGCGAGTGTGCAAACGAAACGACTGCCCGGCTTTGCACTCTCGTCGGAAGATGATGAACTCGTCAAAATTGTCTCCTTTCTTCTGACGACGGATTTTTCTAAGCGGAGCCCATCCTGCCTCGATAAGTCTGTCGATACTCCAAAGGTTCGCGGTCCATTCGTCGTAACGACTCCCCTCAACGGTCCAGGATACGAGCAGGAGAATTGTGGAATCTTTCTTAACGTCAAACAGCACTTCGCGACCGCTCACTCCTTCCGGACGTTTCGCCGATCGGTCTGACTCGGAAAAAATTGTCGCCCCTTTCATCCACTCTGGAGTGTCGACCCACGTCTTGTCACCGATAACCGGTTTCATAAATTTCACGCGTACTTCGGCCGTGTTCTGCGCAGTGACTGCGGCCTTTGGCGTCGAAGGCGGCTTGACTTCGCGTTTCGGGGGCGAAGCTTTCGGTTTCGAAGTTCCGGCAGTTGGCGCCGTTTTCGTCGGTTCGTTTTTCACCATCTTCGGTTTGCCGGCGTCTGATGTAGAGACGCCGCCGGGAATCGCGGCGAGCCGATTATCGGGCAGGATGGCGACGAAGGGCGGGGTGTATTTCCGAGTGTGAAACCGAAATGTCTCGCCTGCTTTGCAGTCCTTCCTGAGGATCTGGTGGAGATCTTTCGAGCCTCCAGACGTTTGATGCTTTGTTTCGCCAATTCGTCTCCAGCCGAGTTTCTTCAGGTCACTCAGTCCTGAACGATCCTCAAACCAACCACCACCGCGATTGCCCTGTTCGACCCATGATGCCAGGACAATCACCGTCGTTGGTCTGAGCACTTCAAACAAAACCTCTCGACCACTGACTCCTTCTTCGCGTTGCTGACTCTTGTCGACTTGCGAATAAATCGTGGCATCTTTCATCCAATCCGGCAGGTCGATCCATGCGTCGGTATTTTCGGCCGGCTTCATGCATTTGATTCGGACGGGAAGCGAAGCGAAGCTCGAATCAGGCTTGTTTCCCGAACCGGACGCTGGATTGTCGGCTGATTTGGAAACGGGAATCTGCGATTGTCGATTTGCTGGAAGCATCGCCACGAATGGCGGGTTGTATTTGCGCGTGTGAAACCGGAAGGATTCTCCGGCACGACAGTCGCGACGCAGGATGTCAAAGGCTTCCAACGGGCTTTCCGGTTTGCGTCGACGTTGAACTTTTCCGATCGAATGCCAGCCTTGTTTCGCCAGTGCTTCCAACGACGATCGATCTTCGTGCCAGCCACCGCTGCTATTTCCGTCATAAGCCCACGATGCAAGTACCAGCACGGTTGTCGGTTTCAGAACATCGAATATGACCTCTCGGCCACTGACGCCGTCCGGCCGTTTCTGTGAGGTATCCGGCTGGGAATAGATTGTGACGCCACTCATCCATGCCGGTAAATCAGCCCACTGCTCTTTGCTGGCTGCTGGCTTCATATACTTCACAAGTACGGACGGTGAGTCTTCGGCAAGCAAACCACGGTTATCGAGTAGGCAACTCGCAACGATGATGAGAGGCACTGAAATCACTGAACGGCGCATTTGTATCACCTTCCTGCAGGAGTTCTTGGCGGTGAATATGTCGGAGCAGCGGTTATCTTTTCAGACAACGTAGACAGATACTACATAATTGGCGGGGCGATGTGAACGGTCGCCATCATGACGTGCAGAGCAGAACAGATTCTCGTACCGACATGTGATCAGCCGCAACATCGTCGTACGGAACGATGGCCAGTTCCGATTGACTCGAAGGAGGATGACCATTCCGATCGACTCGAAGCATGGTGGCAGGTGAACGATTCGAAGCGTCGTGGCCAGTCTGTCGAGCGCGGGAAAAGAAAGTGTCTCTCAGCCCTCAACAGTTCCGTAAGGGCTTACCTGACAGAGACGCTCGGGAAGGACCCGTGATCGTTGAGCGCTGTCTTGAGCAGCACGACTGTCCCTGGGGGCCACGCCCTACCAATTTCGCTTCTTCATATAAGCCAGCCTGTCCGGCGATCGCAGTTACTGATAGATAAACAAAAGCCGACATGGGGCCGCCTGGAGGCGGCCCCGTGCAGGTGTCGTCAGCGGCGGAAGTTTCGGTTGCGACGGCGGCCACGGGAAAGTCCGACGTGGTAGCCTTTGCGGCTGCCGGTTCTCTTTCCGTGGTTGTACGCCCAGCAGATGAAGCAGGCCAGAATCAGTGCTCCGAACAGTGAGTCCAGGCGGTCCCCCTCTTCAAGGTGTGTGACAGGTCCATACCGTCAGGACTGGTGTCATGCGACTGTCATTTCACTGGCCAGCAGATTCAATGACAGGTCGGTATCAATCGGCTGATTGCGCAGCCAGCGGGTGAATTGATGGAGCATCAGTCCGGCAGCGACGCTGGCTGAGTAGATTGTGCTCCGAGCTGCGCAGGCTCCAGTCTGAGCTTCTGACTGACGAAACAAGGTTGTCGGGTAAGACGATCGACCGGTGTCTTCGCTGACCGATATCACTCGAATCGTCTCGCCCAGCATTCGACCAAGTCGAAATCGATCAACTGGATTGACGGTACACCGAGCGACGCCAGTTGCAGAGCCACCTGCCGACCGATGGCTCCGACTCCGATGACCGTCGCTGATACTTCTGTAAGCCGCCGTTCCGGGACAAGATCTGATTGTCGGATCAATCGAGCGCTGCAAGCCATCGAGTCTCCTCATGTTCAGGGAAAAGTGGTTCGGCATCGAAACGTTCGAACCAGTCATGCTCAACCATTCGCTGGTCAACACAAGGGCGTGATGCAAAAGATTCGTCTTCCCAGTCTTCGCCCTCAGAGTAGTACGAAGGCGACGGGGCCGTAACGTTGGCGTCGTACTCAGCCAGCCATGCCTCACCATCCGTCTTAGCAAACGGAGTTGAGTAATCGACCTCAACTTTCATCGTTCGAGTTGCTGTGGGACCGACGTTGAAACGGAGCCTGGCGTACGTTTCTCCGGTCTGAGCCAGGATGAACATCACCGACCAGTCGGAACTGCCAAAACAGCGGTCGAAAGTCTCTTCATCGATGGTACTAGGCTCGGCTGAACTGCCAGGGTGAGTATGCAGCCAGATGCGTCCGAACTGTTCAGGCTTCAGGCCCGCATCAACCTGTTCGTCGAAGAAGTCCGCGACGGACGCGTCTTCGAAAGCGACTGTCACCGCCGTGCATTGTTGGCGCACAAGTCTGACATCTTCGACCAGCAGCAGATCGGCAGGTGATGTCACTGCAAATCCGCCGATTTCGGTGTCACCGGCATCCCGCAGATAAAGCAGTTTCGCCCACGCATGCGGAGTGAAGCGTATGGTCGGTCGATGAGACGGGCGGCGCGATCGTTGCTGGCGGCTCCGGTTGTGATTCTTCCTCTTCTTTTTCGCGACAGAGTGGGCAGTGGTTGTCATTGAGGCATTCTCCACAGAAGCCGTCGCTGCACTCTGCACACGCAGACCGACACGACGAGCAGGTATCGTTGTCGCATCCGGTACAGGTTCGGATGCAGTCTGAACAAACAAAGTATTCGCAGTCGTTGCAGCGAAAAGAACATTCGCAGCAGGTGCGAGTCGAACAACCTTCACAGAGACTGCTGTCGTCCTCGTTCGAGGTTGAACCACAGTCAGGGCATTGAAAGCCGTCCCACTCGTCCAGCCTCACGTAAGCACTCGACGAGTTGTAGGTTTGAAGGATTTGGCGAATGAGAACAAAAAAGTCGAACAGCCGGCCATCGGCAAGTGCCTTGCGGATCGGAACTCGCCCTTCGCCTTCGCACAACGAGTTCGATTGCACATGCGGATGCGTCGTGTCGTCGTCCGTGGCAGCGGCGTTGGCATCAAGGGCAATCACTTCGTATGCCCCGGTTCCTCCCAAAAGCCGCCAGTTGAGAACAATCTGAAATCGACCGAGCTCAAAGCCCTCCAGGCAGATGGCATCCGTTTCAACGGAAACCGTCTGTTTCGGCACGTTGATCTCTACGGTTTCAAATTCCGTTTCCATTGCACGAAAATCGGCGAGGATGTTGTGAGCCGAAGTCTTCAAATTGGTCTGCGTTTGGGCTTCCGGTGCCCGCAGAACTTCGGCGGTTTTCAGATTGAGTCGCTGTATCGAACCTCGCAAAGCAGTCTGCAATTTCTGTTCGGCTCGATAGAGATGTTTTTGTTGAGCTTTCTGAATCAGCCGGATCAGGCGAGTAGACTCCTGCCAGCCCACAACGGAGAGTTCTGGAACAGGTGGGCGCGGTGACCGCTCGGCTAATCGAGCATGAATCGCTGCTGCAGCGAGGATTGAACAGCATGTTCGTGAGACCATAATTCACCTATGAAGAAAAGTTTTGCGGCGGTAGCAACAGTCGCTACCGCCACAGAACAACTGAATTCATGAGTCGGTCAACGACCACTCAACCGCTGCAATGATGCCGGGACACTCTGAGACAAGTGGCAGCACTCCTGCGACGAATCGTTGCCGCACCTTCAATCTTTGTCGGCGTAATGCTGATGCGATCACCTTCGCTGAGTCGCTGATCACTGGCGCAGGGATGACGATTGACTCTGATGAGGTAACTCGAAGCATCCGCTGACGGGCAATGTGACTTAAAGAGTTGCTCGACCGTGGTGCCATCACCGACGTTCACATAGTCAGTGAACCCGCCACCATCGTTATTGATTACAAGAATTTTCAAGAGTGCGTCCTGTCTTACGAATAGAGGTTGTCACTTGATGTGATCCGTTGCTGCTCTACTTACGCGTGCGAGCCCAGGGCGGGCTCAACCGATACCCCTTTGCTCCGTTGGTCGTTGTGCTGTCGCGGTCTTGTCACGCGGTTGTTTCGAGATGGTTCGAATGTTTCGGAATCGGGAGTCACCAGCGAGAATCCGCGTGAACGGATCTCGCTGACGGTTTCTCCGGTGGCTCGTGCGACGGCGCGGTTCAGTTCGTTGTCTGTCATGGGAAGGCTTCCTCAATGGAGTCATCAGGGCGCAAAGAAAAAGGCCGAGCGGCGAACTGTTCGCCACTCGGCCGGTCAACGTGATGGAGGTCCTTCCGTGACCTTTCGAAATCCATAAGTGAAGTCAGTCAATCAGCCAGTTCTTTTCCAGCCAGCCGAGTTCGGCGGCCAGTGCTTCGCTGCGCTCTAGAAAGTTGCCAAGGTGCGGACCACCGACCGGTGTGAGGTCGGCGGTCCATGTTCCATCAGGGCTCGGTTCAACGTGGCTGGCGCACTGAATGTCGAGCGAGCCGAGTTCGCGCAGCGGGATGGCCTCGTCGTACACGCAGCGGATGGTCCCGGTCGATTCGGCGATCAGGATCATTCGCTTGCCTCCGCACGCGGTCGACGGCTTCGGAGAATCGCCCGGCGTGGACGATCGACCATGAGGCCGTCGAGTACGGACTGCACGCCGGAAAGTTGGGTCGCCACCTCCTGCCGCAGGCAGGAATTTCTCCGCAGCGCGTCCGGACGGACACTGCTCAGCACTGTGTGTGCCCGATCAACGAGTTGATCGAGTTCCTGACACGACCCGACATTGAGCGACTGGAACCTCGCGAAAAAGTCCCGCAGATTCTTGATGGCCGAGTCGCGAAAGATCTTCGGTTTTCCGTCCTGCTGGCCGCTCAGTCGTTCGCCCAGATGTGAGACCAGTTCGGAAAGTTCGGTGATGAAAGCCTCTTCGGCAAGCCGCGCGGCTTCCGCGAAGCGTGAACGAACCCGCTCACATTCCTGCTGATAGAGTTCCGGGTTGAGTCGCTGCAGATAGTTGGGAGGTTCGACGGCCGGAAAGTCCCAGCTGATGCCAAACGCCCCACGCAGGGTCGATGGGTAGTCGGATTCATTGAACAGACTGCCGAGTCGATTGCGGGCGAGAGTCTTCAGCTCGCTGAAGTGATCGTTGAGCTCGTCAACGCATTCTTCGAGTTGCTGCACGTAAAGCCGCATGCGTTGATTGAAATCATCGATCTGGTCCTGCCGCATCAGTCGGATACCCGTTCGAGTTCGTTTCCGACGGGGTTAATCGGAGCTACACTTCGCGACTAATCGTGTCTCCTTCGGCTTGTGCAAGGATTGCTCGCTCAATGGCTCATCTTCACGCAGTACTTGCTGACCGGGTTAGAGAATGGCAAGTGTCGGGTTTCGACTGTGAAGAGTTTCCGGCGATTGCGGAAATCCTCGAATTCCAAACGATCGACGCTGACGACGATGCTCTTCCGCCCCAGTCCCGGTTTCTCCGCGCCGCGCAGATCGAAGCGCTTTCGACTTACTGGTATCTGCGTCTTGTCGAGGGCACTCTCCACGTTCGAGAACTGTATAACTCACTGTTTCCTTCGAAGTCGGAATTGATCAATGCTCTGGGGCTTGATCGGAACGATCAGGTCAAGGCGTTTCTGCTTGATCACGATGTCGATGACTTCTGGGATACAGTCCGCGATGACGACGTCTTTGTGGCAGCGAACAAGCTCGAAGCACTACGTGAGTCTCTGACGCTCGATTATCCGAGCTACATCCTTGCTTTGACGATGGGCGCAGGAAAGACAGCACTGATCGGAGCGATCATTGCTACTGAGTTCTGCATGGCGTTGGAGTATCCCGACGGGCCGTTCGTCAAGAATGCGCTGGTCTTTGCCCCCGGACTGACGATCCTGGGCTCACTCCGCCAACTTGCGAGCCTCCCGTTCGAGCTGTTTCTGCCGGAACGCTTCTACCGCTTTTATGCCGCGACAGTGAAGCTGGTCTTTACGCGTGACGGAGATCCGGACATCCAGGTCATCCGGGGTGACGAGTTCAACATCGTCGTCACCAACACAGAGAAGATTCGAATTACGAAAGAGTCGGTTCGTAAGTCAGATCTGCCGCACCTGTTCTCGAATGTTCAGGAAGAAGACGCGCGCACCGAAGTCGCCAATCGGCGGCTTCAGGCAATCGCCAGCCTGCCACATCTGGCCGTCTTTTCCGACGAGGCTCACCACACTTATGGACGCCGGATGGAAAAGGATCTCAAACGCGTTCGTCGAACGATCGACTACCTTCACGAACGGACCAACCTGATCGCCGTCGTCAACACGACAGGCACGCCGTACCTCAAGAAGCAGCCTTTGATGGACGTCGTCTACTGGTACGGCCTCTCGCAGGGGATCGACGACGGAATTCTGAAACACGTCTCCGGCAACATCCACGCCTACAGTTTTGATGCGGAAAGCACTGATGACTTCATCACGGCGGTGCTGGCTGATTTTTTCAGGAACTACGGAGACGTACGACTTCCAACCGGTCATGCAGCAAAACTCGCCATCTACTTCCCCCAGGTGGATGACCTGCAGGAGTTGAGGCCAGTCATTGAAACAGCACTCGTCGGGCTCGGGCAGTCGCCGGATATCGTCCTGGAAAATACGAACAAAGCCTCGGCGATTGAACTGGACGCCTTCGAGCGACTGAACCATCCCGAATCACCGCACCGGGTGATTCTGCTGGTCAACAAGGGTACGGAGGGCTGGGACTGCCCGAGTCTGTTTGCGTGTGCGCTCGCCCGAAAACTGAAGACGTCGAATAACTTTGTGCTGCAGGCATCCTGCCGGTGCCTGCGCCAGGTGCCAGGCAATCCGCATCCGGCGTCCATTTATCTTTCGCGGGAGAATGAGCGGACACTCGACAAGGAACTCAACGAAACGTACGGCGAGACACTCCGCGACCTGCAGCGCAAGCTCTCTGCCAGCCGACGAACAACGATTCGTTTGAGGAAGCTGAATCTGCCGCCACTCGTCATCAGGCAGCTTGTCCGTCGCGTTGAGAAGGCCGAGCCACCGCAGGCAGCTTTTCACTTTTCACGCCCCGAAGTGGCAGCGACGGGAACGATGGAACGTCGCTCATTTGATCTTTCTCAGACAGACCGTCACAGAGGCGTGCTGCTGGCCAGCGATACTCCCGAACTTATCGAAACGGCGGCGGAGACGATTGATCTTTACTCCGCGGCCACAAAGCTGGCGGCCGTTTACCGCTTCGACGAGTGGTTGCTAAAAGACGAACTCGCCCGGCTTTACCCGGACGGCCAGATTCCGGAAACGCACCTCGCGCCGCTGGCCGAGCAGCTCGAACAATACACCAGCCATTACACGATCACCGAAGAAGAAGTTGAAGTCGCGTTGGCCCTGGTGAAACCTGACGGATTTCAGCTGCAGTTCGAATCGGATGGCACCGAGGTCTACACCGCCGAGATCAGTTACCCCGTCTCACGCGAGTCGCTGCTGATCCCGATCGATCGCTGGACGGATCGCAACACGGCGGATCTGGGGTTTCATTACACGCCGTACAACTTCGATTCGCAACCGGAAGCAGACTACTTCGAGCAGCTCCTGCAGCAGTTGAATCTCGACCCTGCCGAAGTGGACGACATTTACTTTACCGGTGCCTTCACTTCGGGCAACAAGACGGATTTTCTGATCGAGTACCGCGACATTGCTGGCAAATGGAGAACTTATACACCGGACTTTGTCATCCGACGGAAGGATGGCCGGTGTCTGATTGTCGAAATCAAGATGGAGACGCTGGAACCGGAAATCGAAGCCGGACTGCGTCTCGACGAGCAGGGGCAACCAGCCGCCACAAAGGAAGGTCGTAAAGCGGTTGCGCTGAAACGATGGACGCAACTGAATGCCGAGAAACTGAAATACGAATTCATTTTCGCCAGCACCTCGCTCCCGATGGGGGCAACTGATGAAGCCCTGACGTTCGCTCGTGAAGATTGACCGAAACGGGTCGCTCTGCGCATAGACAAAGTCCGAGATCAGAAACCGTCGATAACCATAGAAACCGGATTCATGGCCAAAAAGAAGTCCAGCAGGAAGAAAGCCGCGACAAAAAAGGTCGCGAAGGCTGCACCGCCGAAGCAGAAAAAAGCGGCTGCGAAAAAGAAGCCTGTCGCGTCGAAACAGTCTGCAAAGAAAGCTGCCTCGACCAGTGTTCGAATTGGCCCGGCGAAAGGCCGGCCGATGCTGCAGTGGGTTGGCAAGAAGCCGCTGACTCAGGTGACGGCCTTCCCGGCTCAGCACGTGGAGACGTTCGATCCATCCGGCGTGACGACCGCGTCCAATCCCGGCGGCCAGTTGTTTCACGGTGACAACAAGGAAGTCCTCGCCAGCTTGCTCGCCAACGGCTACCGCGGAAAGGTCGATCTCATCTACATCGACCCACCGTTCGACAGCGGCGTCGATTATGTGAGGAAAGTCACGTTGCGGGGGAAGTCTGCATCGGCGACGACTCGGATCGATGCAGACGAGTACTCACTCGGTGAACAGATTCAATATTCCGACATCTGGGCGAACGATAGTTATCTCCAATTCATGTTCGAACGAACAATATTGCTCAAAGAACTGCTCTCTGCGACTGGATCGCTCTACATCCACTGCGACTATCGAAAGAGTCACCTGCTGCGTCTTGTATGTGATGAAGTCTTCGGTGGCTCAAACTTTGTGAGCGAGATTATTTGGCAGAGTTCTGACGCCCAGAGCAGCGCTAATCGATTCGGCCCGATCCACAACACGTTGTTCTATTATTCGAAGTCTGAAAAGCGAACCTGGAACAACATTCGGACTCCGCTGCCAAAGGCAACGGCAGATTCGTGGTATACGCATGAGGAAGTGGCAACCGAGACATTCCGAAATGCGCTTGGAGAGGTTATCGAGAAAGGTACAGTCCGGCGTTTTAACGCTTCAGACCTGACGGCGCGAAAACGAGGTGGTGACACCGAGTACGAATGGAATGGCGTAAAACCGTCGCCAGGTCGATATTGGGCTTATTCACGTGAGAACATGCAGGAATTCGAAGACAACGGGAAGATTCATTACACGGGATCGGGCCGCCCGTATCTCAAGAGATATCTCGACGAAGTCGAAGGAATATCACCTCAGGATGTGTGGACAGATATCGCGATGCTACGTGGTATCTCAAACCAGGCGTCTACCGAATACCCGACCGAGAAGCCTGAGCCCCTCCTTGAACGGCTCACTCGTATTTCATCTAACGCGGGTGATCTTGTGCTCGATTGTTTTGTCGGCTCGGGGACGACTGCTGCTGTTGCTCAGAAGCTCGGCCGACGGTGGATTGGTTGTGACATCAACAAAGGAGCCATCCAAACCACGAGCCGCCGGTTGCAGAGCATCATTCGGCAACAACTTGCTGAGCGGGACGAGGCCCGACGGAGCCCGAAGCTCATCGCGGACGACAACGATGATGTGCCGACTCCCGCGCAATGGCACTTCAGCATCCATCGAGTCAACGACTACGACCTGCAGATTCAACATAACGAAGCCGTTGCGCTGGCGTGTGAGCACATCGGAGTGACACGCAAGAAGTCGGATCCCTACTTCGACGGAACTCAGGGCAAGCGGCTGGTCAAGATCATCCCTTTCAATCATCCACTCAGCCCCACCGATCTGGAACAGCTCCGCGACGAACTGCAGGCTCGATCGGAGGAAGAACGCGACATTCTGCTGGTCTGTCTGGGCAAGGAATTCGCCGCCGATACATGGCTCGCGGAGTGGAACCGGCTCCGTCGCAAAGGCGACGTCCCCAACAAAATCCAGGTAATCGAACTCCGCACCGACCCGAAGTACGGAAAATTCATCGCCCACAAGCCGGCGTCGGCCCGAGTCCGCATCAAACGGAAAGCCGATCGGATTCATGTCGACGTTCAGGATTTCATGAGTCCTAGCATTCTTGAGCGGCTCGAACAGCAGAATGGCCTGTTGACTCCTCAGATCGAAGATTGGCGCAGCATGATCGACTGCCTAATGATCGACACTGCCTGGGATGGCACTGTGTTCAACATCTGCCTGTCCGACATCCCCGCAAAGAAAGCTGATCTGATATCCGCAGCCTACGACCTTCATGCTCCGAAAGGAGAAACAACGGTCGCCGTCAAACTGATCGACATGCTTGGAGAAGAAGTCGTCGTCAGCAGTCAGGTCTGACTCCACAGCATCGGTGCGTTCGCGCGAAGGTACGCGCCGTTGATCGGATTCAGCACACGGATCGAGCCGATGTTCCAGGGGTTGTACCGCACAGTCATGCGATCCGATCCCACGTTATTCGCGGCAAGATCGGTTCGTAGTACCATCAATTCGTCGCTGACGTAGAACATGCCTCCGAGTTCGATGCCGCGTGTCGAAAGTGTTCGCTCGGCCCGTTTCGACAGCAGTACGATCAGGTCTTCCGGAGAACCCGGCAGAAACGGCGGATACTCGGCGGCACTGTCCTGCCACACCTCAATTCGAGTCTGCGGAATGGTCGGATGCTTCGACTGGGCATACACGTCGACAAGATAGACGTGGATTATTTCCAACAGCGATTCATAGGGCAGCATTGGTCCCTGATCGGCGTTGTAGTCGGCGCGTTTCTCCCAGCTCCGAAATGTTCGTCCTGGCAGAGCCGAGATCAACTGGTCGTTCAGTCCCCCAAAGAATGATTCCACGCATCCCTTCATGTGCGGTGTCCGCGGCGGATTAAAGTCGAGCACGATCCCCAGCTGAAACGCGGCGTTCTCCAGATCGTTACTTGTAAAATCTGCCCCGCGGTCGCAGACGATCATTTCGGGAATGCCGAAGCACGGCCATTCGCCTTTCAGTGACGGATTTGAATCGCGAAGCGAGGTCTTGGGGAGAATGGCGTGTCGCAATGATTCCATCAGAACGGCGTATGACGGAGGATCGAACCCGAGACAGAAGCCCACAATCATCCGACTGTAATAGTCGATCAGTACCGTCAGCCACGGCTGCCCGATCGGACCAGCCTTCGTGCCCACGACAACCTTGAGTGGCGAATGGTCGACTTCAACACGCTCCAGAATCCGGCGTGCCATGGACTGAGGAGTCCGCGGCGCATGTCGTTGATCAGCGATCCGTTTCCCCCAACGCTGCCGGTCGACCTCCCACGGATCCATCCGCTCGATCCTGCGGGCGATGGCCCGTGAGAGTGCCCGCTCCCGCGAGACGGGAATCGCCTTGTCGGATGGTAGTCGCGAGTTGAACCTTTGAATGTCATCCAGGACGCGTCGGGCGACTGCGGAGATTGGCCGCCGGGCCAGTTTGAGATACACATCACGAATTGCGTCCTCGATCATCCGCACGATTTGTGAACGGTTCGATAGTAGTCCGTTGCGTCGTGATCGACCGCGACCTCCACAGTTTCGCGTCCGTGGAAGCAGCGCGGCCGCGTTCCCCCCTGCCTCGTTCCATGCATCGTAGTATCGCCGCAGGGAACGGCTTGAAATGTTGATTCCTCCTGCGGCCAGATCAGAAGACCTTTGCTCAAAGTCCGAGTGGGTTGGGTTCGAATTCCGGACAGTCAGAGGTTCAATCAGTTTCCATCGCTGATTCACCAGATCTCGGATGCCTGGCGGGACATCCCGCAGATCCGACAGGCCGAACTCCCTCGAAGGAGTTTCTCCGTGCTCCGCGACGGCAAAACGCAGTCGGCCCTGTTCAAAGAGTTCAAGGACCTCGCGTGTTGAGATTTCAGACTCGGTCTGAAATCGTGAGTCGATAGCGATTAACGATTCGGGGCTGGTCTGCCGGACGACTCGGTAGGCACGGCCGTCAACAAGCCATTCCGTGCCCACACCGATTCGAACGGATCCCATCGATATGTCTCCTGTGGAAAGAGGATACTGTTGTCAGTCAGCGACTTTGCACACGCGTCAAAATCCAACAAACCGTTTGAGAGCATGTGAATCACATGCGGCCAGATCACGCTCCGGGATTCTGACGCGACGTTGATGACTTCACTCATGGCAATGCCTTCACGAATCACGATGTTTACGATGACGTCGACGATTCTTTCGCACGGTACGAATGAAGCGTAGCGGCGTAGCAGTCGTGTATTGGTCAGCGATGGTTCGCAAAGCAGATCCTGTTCCGTCAGTGTGAGAAACTGTATTCCCGCGACTTTCGCGTAGAGCTGTGCCGCTCGACGCTTGCGAGCGACATCGGGTCGACCGACTCGTGTGGATGGTTTGATCTCCACGAGCAATGAGTTCCCTTCAAATCGGTCGAGCAGGAAGTCGGGAGTGACCGTCGTTGACTTAAGGCCAGGCCGGATTCGAACTCTCTTAGTCGTCGCACTGTCGACCAGAGTGATGTCTGCAGGGTTGTTCGGGTTCCATTGGTAGTGAATTTTAATCGGCTGTTCGGTGATGCTGCAGATGGAGGGACAAACTGAAAAGATCTGAGCAGCGAGTCCCTCAAGTTGTCCCTGACACCGGACTGAACGACCGTGTCCTTCCGGCAAGCCTGCCTGAATGTGTTTTGCATGATCGCTAGCGTGGTTGTTTTCCGAATTTGGGAGGACGACCATGGCTGGACGAAGACATCGCGAGATTCCGGCGCCGCTGGCACGTGGGCGGGATCGCTTTGAGGGTTGGCGGCGGACTCGTCAAGTGGGGACTCGGATTCCAGACGAGCTTTGGTCGCTGGCGGTGAAGCTGGCGGATCATCATGGGATCAGTCGCACGGCGTCGGTGTTGGGGCTGGATTATTATTCGCTGAAGAAACGCGTTGCCGCGGGGAACTCCGGCGTAACGTCGGTGCCTTCGGCGTTCGTCGAAGGTTCAGCTTCTTCTGGTTCAGACGACGCTGATTCAGCTTCTTCTGATTCAGCGTTCGTCGAAGGCTCAGCGTCGTCTGATTCAGCGTCGGCCTGTCCGGCATTCATCGAACTTTCGTCGTCGTCGTTGCAGGGTGTCCCGTCGATGGGAGTCTCGAACGAATGTGTCGTCGAGTTCGAAGACGGGGCTGGTGCCAGGCTGCGTGTCCATCTGCGGGGCAGTGACGCTCCGGACCTGGTGGCGTGTGGGCTGGTGGCGCTTGGTCGGAGCTTCTGGAGTGGCGAGTGATGCTGCAAATCACTCCGCAGATGAAGATTCTGGTCGCTGTTGAACCGGCTGATTTTCGCAAGGGGATCGACGGGTTGGTGCGGCTGTGCAAAGACTCGCTGCAGGAAGATCCGTTCGGCGGTGCCGTGTTTGTCTTCCGCAATCGCCGCGGCACGGCGATCAAGGTGCTGGCCCTGTTCTGAAAGACGCGGGGATGGCCAGGGTTTCTGGCTATGTCATAAACGTCTTTCCGAAGGACGTTTCCGCTGGTGGCCATCGGTGCCGAGCCATCGGTGCCGAGCCATCGGTGCCGAGCCGTCGGCGTCGGGCCAGGATGTGCCGGACCAGGATGTGCCGGGCCAGGATGTGCCGGGCCAGGATGTGCCGGGCCAGGATGTGCCGGGCGAAAGTCCTGGCGGCTCATCAACTGTCGGTACTGTTTTCAGCTGGCGATCCAGACCGCACGTCCGCGGCACCGGACTGGCGTTCGGTCGGCCCTCGCCGCTGAGCAGAAAACTGCTCTTGATCTCCAACGCTTATTCAGGCCTCATTCGCGTCAGATGGATCGAACGAGTGGCAGGGAAAGCCGGGCGAATCATGACGCGGAAATCGCCGGAGATCATTGACGTGAATGCTCAACAGTTCGAGGAGCTTCTCGAACGAGCGGCGTCCAATACGCTGCGTGA